>Ga0123355_10005549_pt1 | contig 18505 bp, 16 predicted proteins | sample TergutEmb28metaG_3_FD_89872 | JGI IMG/M metagenome (GOLD analysis project Ga0123355, IMG submission 89872) | Embiratermes neotenicus P1 segment gut microbial communities from Petit-Saut dam, French Guiana - Emb289 P1 | ecosystem: Host-associated > Arthropoda: Insects > Digestive system > Gut ... | reverse complement strand
TGCCATCTGTGATGATAAACACTTCATCAGCAACCAGCGCGCCTTCTTCTACTTCTTCATCAAAGACAGCAGGGGGTGGCGTTGGCGTTGGCGTTGGTGTTGCGGCAACCTCAGGGGTTGGCGTTGGTGTCGCTGCTTCTCCGCCTCCACATGCTACCAAAAATAATGAAGCCGCAATTGCAATTATTAAGGTTAAAAACATTTGTCTTTTCATTTTTTCATCTCCTTTTTTAGTATTGCTTTGCTTATCAAAAATATATCATATAAAAAGACTTATTTACATGTTATTTATTATGAGCTTTCCGACTTATTTTGTTGTCGTCCATGATAATATTGACAAACATATAGACGGCCTTTTATAATCAAAAGTAAGTGAGGTGAGCAAATATGGAAAAGCTGTATACAACCCTAGACCATGTAGAAATGGCTGTTAGACATCATTATCACACATATGGTGTTAAAATATCCTTTGTTAATGCCTTAGAATTTCTTATCGGCGCAGGAAGGGTGAGCAAACGAAAGCCAAGATTTCCTGCTTTTTACGACTTTATGAATGACGATGAATTTAGAGATTATATGCTGCATATGCCGATAGATATCCTCAAGGTTTTGGGCAATAACGGCAGCAATTTCACCATCACAGAAGAGCGGCTGTTTCCCGATGACAAGGACGTTTTTGCCCTTAAACATGTCCCTTTGATAAACAACGGTATACATCAGCACGACCATTTTGAAATTAACTACATGTATAGCGGCACCTGCATACAGCATTTTGAAAAAGAACAACGCCAGCTGGCCGAAGGTGATATTTGTATCATACCCCCTTTTGCCCCTCACGATATTGTAACAAATATGGATTCTCTGGTTATCTCAATAGCCGTGCGCAAAAGCACATTTGACAAAGTTTTTTGGAATCTGCTTACCCACAAAGATTTGCTGTCCATGTTTTTCTCATATTCGCTGTACGAAAAGGAAAGCAACCCCAATTATCTAATTCTTCACACGGACAACAACACAACCATCAAATTTATCATCCAAAATATAATTATGGAGTCCAATTCTACAGATTCTTATGCAAACAATTGTTGCGTAAGCCTGCTTAACGTCCTTCTTGGAAAAATTCTGCGCGACTACGGCAGCACAATGAGGATGTATAACGAAGAATCCATGCTACGCCGTAAATTTGACTTTTCACTGCTATTGCAATATATCCAGCACAACTACCAAACAGTGACGCTGCAATCCCTGGCTGCTTTGTTCCATTACAGCGAAACATACCTAAGCAAGCTAATTAAAGACAATATGGGCAAAAGCTTTATCGAGATAATACAGAGCTTTAAAATGAAGCGGGCATCAGAAACCCTGCTAAACACAAATATGAAAATACACGAAATTGCCGAATTTGTGGGATATGATTCTGTAGACCACTTCTCACGGACATTCAAAAAAACCTTTGGCGTTTCGCCAGTAAAATACAGAAAGACTAATGGTTCAAAATAGATTTGACTTATTTTTTATACGTTTTGCCAGCTTTCGGGTGTCGTAATACGAATCGTAAAGGCATTCATTAAGCACACTCTGCTTTAACACACGGCTTCTCCACATTGCCTCAACTATACCAAACCGACAAAAAGTACAATAGCCATTTCTATAAACATGCTCTAAAATATCGCCGCATGAACTTGAGCGATGCTTGTCATAAATATCACGCAGGCTCATTTGCATTGAATGTGACACCTTTTTTGATGATAAAACATGCCTGCGTATAAAAGGCTCGTCTCTTTTGCTCCAGTTGTTTGTCATCAAGTCAAGCCCTGCGTCAAGATTTCCCGCATCCATAAATTCTACAGCCAAATCGCGCACGCGACGGTCTTTAAACCGCCCCAAAGCGTTAACGGCGGCTTTTTGAAGCCGATGGCAATCGCTTTTTGCGTATTTAACCAACATGCCAATATCTACGGGAAAGTCTATAAGTCTAAAAACATGCAGTAAATTTGCCCGAACTTCATCAGATTGTTCGCTTTCAATTATACAAACCAATTTTAACAAATCATCTTGGCTTGCTTGCTTAAAAAACCATCTGGCAATTCCATATATGCTCATATAAGCGTATGAGCTCTTTTCAAGTTCTCGGGCTCGTGCAACATAGTTTTCAAGCCCAATTTCCATCTTTTTTCGTAGGCTCATGTTATCTTCATAAATTTTTCTCAGCCTGACAGTGGCATCAACAAAGGCTTTAACTTCTTCAGAGCTTAGCGAGGCTTTATCAAAATATCGTGCAATGCGTTCTTTGCTAAAAATATTTTCGCATCTACAGAGAAACCAATCATAAGAATTGCAAACATCATCTTTGCGCTTCAAAATAATTCTGCCCGCATCAGCAATACACTTTTTGAATCCAGACCATTTATGGGCATCCACTTCACAAATCATCAGATGCTCAAACTGTTTACGCTCGCAAAATTTATGGGAAAATACCCTTTGTCTCGACAACCTCTGCGCAAGGTCTTCATATTTAACACGAAGAGCATCTCTTGCCTTTTCGCTTCCGTCATCAGCATATAGGCATATAATATCCGCAAGTTGCTTAAACAGACGATGCTCAATTCTTTTCATGAAAGCATCAATCAATATATCTTCAAATTCATCCTTTGTCCCAAGAGCGCAGATGGCGGTGTAAAGATAATATCCCTTCGTGCCTTCAACCTGTGTGTCATAAGCAATATCTTTAAGGCAGCAGCGCAACACAATATCTTTGTATTGCAAACGATTGGGATTGGACTGCAATTCAATAATCGGCCCGCCTAAGCCTCTGCGAAGGCCATATAAGAATGTTTTTTTGGTCATGCTGTACCCCTTTTCATCATCCCAGCTCTTGTTTTGCTCATTATATCAAAAACTGCCACTGAAAGCAATATATAGCAATTTTACTTAAAAACAACGAGGCCGCGCGCGGATACAGACAGCGCACCAAGTGTGTGTCCGCGCGCGAGCTGAGGCGATTTTTAAGTTAAATTGATATAGCAAGGATAAATCTTCCGTGCTTTGGTTATTCTATATCTTGGTGATAACTATGATAGTAGGCATTCCAAGAGCGCTGGGATACCATCGGTACGGCGTGCTTTGGGAAACATTTTTGCAAGAATTAGGTGTTGATTATGTGGTTAGCGATAGCACGACCCTCGGGCACCTAACCGAGGGTGCGAAGCACGTAGTGGATGAAAGCTGCCTGCCCTTGAAGGTGTACATGGGCCATGTGGCATCCCTGTTGAATAGATGCGACCTCATCCTGGTTCCTTATTTTCGGCAATTGGGCAGAGAGGACGAATTTTGCGTACGATTTTGGGGTCTTTATGACATGGTTCAAAACACATTTGCGGGCGCAAAGCTATTGACCTATCCACTTCTGTCAAGCCGACCAGGCCATCAGATAGCGGGCTTTATCCAGATGGGTAAGACGCTTGGAAAAAATCCCCTGTCTTCGCTTAGGGCCTACAAAACGGCCCTTAGCAAGCAGCATAGCGCGGATAAAAGCCGCCTCGAAGAAGGGCAGATAGCCCTTGCTAATGATGGTCCAAAAATTCTTTTAGCTGCCCAGCCCTATATGGCTTCCGATACCCTTTTTGGCGGCACTTTGGCTAATTTAATACGCAAGCAAGGGGCCACGCCCCTGTTTCCGGATGCCTGGGATAGGTCAATCTGTCGAAATCGCTCCCGCGAACTGTCCTCTGACCTGTACTGGACCACAAACCGCGAGGTTATGGGGGCAATACAAGAGGCCCGCAGCCAGGTGGACGGCATCATCCTCTTAACCGCTTTCCCTTGCGGTTCGGACTGCCTAACAAACGAAATAATTCTACGGCGGGTGCGCGATTTACCCATAATCCAAATTCTTTTGGACGACGGCCAGGGCATGGCTGGGCTGGAAACCCGTATAGAGAGCTTTTTAGACATGATTGCGCAAAGAAAGAGGGCTATATGAGCAAAATGACCATTTCGTTTCCCCACATGGGGGACTATCACGTGCCCATTGGGGCGTTTGTGCAACGCCTCTTCCCGGAAGCCCGCGTGATGGCAGCACCACCCATTACAAATGAAACCGCTGCCATAGGTCAACGGCATAGCCCGGATTTTATCTGCGAGCCTTTCAAATATAACATAGGAAATTTTATACAGGCCCTTGACCAAGGGGCAAATATCCTTTTGCAGACGGGCACAGGTTGCCGTTTTGGCTACTATGGCGAGCTGCAAGAGCAGATATTGCGAGACCTTGGCTATGAATTCCAATTCATTTGTCTATCTCGAGACAGAGCCAGACCACAGCCTATTTATGAAACGCTTCGTAAGCTGGGCTCGCCTCTAAGCACGCCACAGATGATACACGCTGTGTTGCTTGCTGTAGCGGGAATTCGCACTATGGACAAACTATCGGGAATTATCCGAGAAACCATGGGCTTTACAAGCTCTCCCGGAGAAATGTTGTCCGAATACGGCGTATTTCTCCAAGAACTTAAACAAGCCGATACAGCTGCAAAAATCTACGTTCTTGCGCGGGCATATGAAAAAAATCTTCGGCTTATGACGCGGGATAATATTACACATCATCCCTTGCGGATTGGCATCGTGGGCGATTTGTACACGGTGATGGAACCTTTTAGCAATTTTGATATGGAACGTAAAATGGCGGCCCGCGGCATCGCTATAAGCCGCAAGATGAGCGTTAGCTTCTTGCTTTTTGGGGCAGGGGAGAGGCCTCGGCTGCGCAAGACTCGTGGGTATTTGCGCTATTCCGGCGGCGCAAACGGCCTGGATAGCGTTGGACAAAGCATACAATACGCCAAATTGGGCTATGACGGGGTTATCCACGCAAAATCCTTTGGCTGCACACCAGAGCTTAACGCCATACCCGCCATGATGCGAGTTAGTCAAGATTTTGGGATACCGATACTGCATCTAAGTTTTGATACCCAAGCCGGCGATACAGGCCTTGACACCAGGCTGGAAGCGTTTATTGATATGATGGAGATGAGGAGGAAAGCAAGTGGAAGCAGCGTATAGTTTGGGGGTGGATGTGGGATCCATCTCCACAAAAGGCGTAATTTTGGATGAAGCAGGCACAGTTGTGGCGGACGCTTATCTTTGGACGGAAGGCGACCCCGTGAAGGCCATCATGCGCCTGATGCAAACCCTTCGTGACCAAATACCGCCCCGTGTTTCCATAAATTCCGTTGGCACCACCGGATCTGCCCGCAGATTAGCGGGAGCCATGCTGGAAGCATCCGCAATTAAAAACGAAATTACCGCCCACGCCGTAGGCACCTTGTCCAGGCACCCCAATGCCCGAACCATTTTGGAGATAGGCGGCCAGGATGCAAAAATTATCCTGCTTAAAGACGGCATTGTGATGGATTATGCCATGAACACCCTATGCGCCGCCGGAACGGGGGCTTTTTTGTCCGCCCAGGCGGGACGGCTGGGTCTTGACGTAGAGGAGATAGGCCCCATGGCCCTAACATCTCAATCACCCGCTCAACTATCTGCCCGATGTACCGTTTTTGCCGAATCCGACCTTATCCACAAGGCCCAGGCAGGCCATAGCAAGGTGGATTTGGTAGCAGGGCTATGCGCCGCTGTCGTGGCCAATTATTTAAACAACCTGGGCAAAGGAAAGCAAATTACCCCACCGGTTATTTTCCAAGGCGGGGTTAGTAAAAATCAAGGCGTGGTGGCGGAATTTGAAAGAGAGCTGGGTTGCGAAGTTTCTGTGGATGCGGATGGGCATCTAATGGGTGCTGTGGGTGCTGCTCTCTTAGGGGCCGCCTCACCAAACCAAGCCGTCCCTTTCTCCTTTGGTTTAGCAGAAAGGGCTTATGAGACTAGAGCAAAGCCTTGTAATGGCTGCTTAAACCGCTGTGAAGTGGTACATTTTTATCGTGATGGGGCGGCCTTAGACCGCTGGGGCAATAGGTGTGAAAAGCTGGCATAATTTTTTAACCACGAAAAACACGAAAAACACGAAAAACGCGATGCTTTGGCACGTAGTTGTCATAAAAATAACATGCTGTCTGCAAATTGCGGATAGCATTTTGTATTTCTGTTGCCGATATCGGTAATGTTTTTCAAATTAAGAGGCTACGACCTTGCCAACATGACACTTGCCAGTGGAAAAGATGGCTGGATTATCATGGATGCTTTAACATGGTCTGTCACTGCAAAGAGATGTTTATCGTTTCATAAATAACACCACCCTAAGCCCTATTAACAAAGGCTATACCATAGATGAAGCTGCCCGTATGATGGAAAATATCGTTCTAGATATTCATTTATATCGAGCTGTTTCCCGCCGGATTTCCTGTTGTTACGCCGAAATAAGAGGCAAAAACAATACCCTCGCAGATATGCCCTATCTCGCCTGCGAGGGTCTTGAAACCATCTTATATTATGGAGAATACCGGACTTGAACCGGTGACATCCTGACTGCCAGTCAGGCGCGCTGCCGGGATGATCGGAAAATCTCCCCCGGAAAGTTGTGTAATTCATTTTTGTTGTTATCCCTGCTGGTTTGGTTTTTAGCGGTCAAGGACATGTAGCCGACCCGCAACGCAGGGCGATCTGGGGCTCGGGGTATCCCCGACAAGCAGGTGTGGTAGCACCGCGCCTGCTTGCGGATCACTCTGAAATCCTAACAGAGCAATTTTATAGCAATTTAAATTAATTACAAATCTTTAAGCGATTCCTTATACTTTTCGTAATAGCTTACTGCATATTTTGCACGCTGATTAGGTTCGTCCAGCTCAGCATTTTCACTCTTAAACTTAGCCCAATCATTATCCGCTCTTATTGCATCATATTTAGCTCGAACGGGCGTGCTACTATCATTAATAAAAAACCCGGTTGCTGAGTTTATTCTTCTGCCACCTGAGCCAGAAAAAATTATCTCACCTCTTGTAGTTATAGGATTTATTGAGTTTATTTTTTTGCCGAATACTATCGACTCTGGCTGAACATCAAAATCAGACTTTATAGCTTTTCCAAAAAAACGAAGTCCTTTAAACTCTTTCTTGTATTGGATATCTGGTGCTGAAAAAGTAATGATTGTTACTCCATGTATGTTGTAGTTACTGCCCTTGTAAACATAGTTTTTATCGTGCCTATCATATTCAAAAGTAAAGAAACCGCATACACGGCTGTCTATATTGGCTTCCATGCATACAATTTGAACCCAAGTACCCTCAAATTTTGCAAGAGGTTCAAAAATCCATCTAATAAAATACGCATTAAAAAGTAAATTAGGAAAAACAAAATAGCTGAATATCGATATTGAAATTGATGCTATAACTATAACTATAAGTGAGATTTGAGGTGAAATATTATTCAACACTAAATAGTTATTAATCGGTATTGCAACAAGAGGCAATACCCCGTTGATCACGATAGCAAGAAAGTTCCTCAATGTTTTCATGCATGCCACCTCCTGTGTATCAATAATTTTAGAATTTCCTGAATGCAATGGGAAAGTTAAAAGTCACTGACGCTGTATATTTCTATGCCTATGTAACTCTCATCAATAATTATACCACAATTGAGATAGTGAGGCAACGGAAAAACAAACCCCTGAAAACAAAACTTTCAGGGGTTTGTGAATGGAGAATACCGGACTTGAACCGGTGACCTCCTGACTGCCAGTCAGGCGCGCTCCCAGCTGCGCTAATCCCCCAATATGAACGAAATGTCCAACAAAAGTGAGTATAGCACAGCTTATTTGCTTTGTCAACAATAATTTTTGTAAAATGAAATCTTATAAAAGTATGCAGATGAGGCTGCCGCGGCCCTCGTTTATAATTTTTTGCAGGGTTTCTTGAAGCTTCATTTGGGCATCTTCCGGCATACGATAAAGCTTGTTTTGCAGGCCGTCTTTTACCATAGAATTCATGGATTTGCCAAGCATGTTAAGCTCCCAGATTTTGTCGGGGTTTTCTTCCATTTCACGGTTGAAATAGTCCACAAGGTCTTGACTTTCTTTTTCGCTGCCGACGATGGGGGAAATTTCGGTTTCGATGTTGGCTTTAATAATGTGCAAGGAAGGTGCAGAGGCCTTAATTTTCACGCCATAGCGGCTTCCGTGGCGCACAATTTGCGGTGGTGCCAGCTGCATTTCCTCTGTGGATGGCGTGACGATGCCATAGCCCTTAAAGCGCACTTCATCCAGGGCGACGCGTATTTTGTCATATTCTTTTTTGGCGGCGGCTAGCACTTTTATGGTGGATATCAGCTTATATTCGCTATTTATCTCCATGCCCGTGGTTTCGCTTAGCACCCTGTAGAAGAGGGCGGCATCCACATTTACTTCTACCTCGGTGGCGCCGCAGCCAGGATGTATACGCTCTACAAAAGCTTTTTTTATGTATTCGTTTTCCTCAAGGCTTGCCACATTGCCCTTAACTTCGCGAATTTTTGTAACGCTGTGGGACATTGTCTTAACACTGGAAATGATGGACTGCTTCACCCAATGGTCCACCGGCAGCGGCTCTATCCATTTAGGCAGATTTATGCGCAGCTCTTTGATAGGGAATTCATAAAGAACTTTTTCCATGATGTCGTTGATGTCTTCGCTTTTTAGCTGTGCGCAGTTTAGGGTCATGACGGGAATTTTGTGACGATCGCTAAGCTCTTTGCGCAATTCCTCAGTTTCCGGCGCATAGGGCTTTGTCGAATTTAAAATCATGATAAAGGGCTTGTTAATTTCCGCAAGCTCTTCAATGACGCGCTCTTCGGCTTCTTCGTAGTTTGTGCGCTCTATGTCTGTAATGCTGCCGTCAGTTGTGATGACGATGCCGATGGTAGAATGGTCGTTAATAACCTTTTTTGTGCCAATTTCCGCTGCCTCAGCAAAAGGTATCTTGTTTTCATACCATGGTGTGTTTATCATGCGAGGGTCTTCGCCTTCCATATGGCCATTGGCCCCCGGCACCAGATAGCCCACACAGTCTATCAGCCGCACCCTAAAGTTAACTATGTCGTCAAGGCTAATTTCCACCGCCTCATTGGGGATAAACTTAGGCTCTGTTGTCATAATGGCGCGTCCTGCCGCAGATTGTGGCAGCTCATCCCGTGCTCTCTCTTTGTTGTAAACATTTTCGATATTGGGTATTACCAAAAGGTCCATAAAGCGTTTTATGAAAGTGGATTTGCCCGTGCGCACCGGCCCCACCACGCCAATGTATATGTCGCCCTCGGTTCTTTCCGCAATATCTCGGTAGATATCGAAATTTTCCATACCCTTCCTCCTTGTATATATGGTTTGGACAATTATAGCTACTGTCAATTTATGCTGTAGGCGCAGGTATTAGAACTATAGACATTTAAATCTTCTCGCATATAAAAGCAGCCCGGGAAAACAAAGTTCCCGGGCCGCTTTATATAGAGAGGCAGCTTTTGTATTTTAATTGAAAACCAAGTAATACTGTGCTAACATGTCTTAGATGGCGTTGTGTGTGAAGGAAGCGATTGCACAAATTGGTATTTCTGTTATAGAACCCAGGAAGTTTCTGCCGCCCCAGCCGCAACGTCTGCCACAGCCACGGCCAAATCCACCAAATCCACCGAAACCGCCAAAGCCGCCGAATCCAAAGCCGCCGTCAAAGCCTCCGAAGTCACCGTTTCCGCAGCTACTGCCTAAGGGGCAACAAGGCGGTGCGCCGATGCAGGTGATAAGCTTTACAACTCTTTCATCTACGCAAGCCAAAACGCCAGTAAAGCCGGCACCGGAAATGCCTCCGCTTGTTGTGAAGATAGTAACTGTTTTGCCAACAAAACGTTGCATATCAAATGCAAGTTCAGATCTCATGATTCTTTTCCTCCTTTCTAAGAACTGGGCCTGCCAGTTCCCTTTGCATCATAGTATGTAGGGCGGGGGCAAAGTGTTACAAGCCTTAAAAACCTTTGCCATCTCCTTGCTTTGTGATATAATGCAATAAACAAGACATGCAGGGGTGATTATTTTGAATATTTTGGTAATAGACGGCATGGGCGGCGGAATTGGCAAAGCCATTATAGAGCAAATGAAAAATAGCTTGAAAGATGCAGCTATAACTGCCGTTGGGACAAATTCTGTTGCTACATCGGTCATGCTGAAAGCCGGCGCGCACAATGCTGCAACCGGCGAAAACGCTGTTGTTTATAATGCATCCAAAGCGGATTATATCATCGGCGTAATAGGCATTATCGCGGCAAATTCTATGCATGGCGAGGTAAGTCCCAAAATGGCCCAGGCAATTTCTGAAAGCAACGCCCATAAAATTTTGATACCTATTGATAAATGCAATATTACCGTGGCCGGTGTTAGCTCTGCACCAATTCAGACATATATAAACGAAGCGGTGAAAAAATTAATAATTTGACAAGGCCGCTTCTTTGTGCTAAAATGAGAACGATAAATACCATGAAGGTATGCGAGGTTTTAAATTTACATAAATGATAAATGATGCCAAGAAGGCATTTTGTGTGGCAGTAGCGGCACAGATGCTTTTTTAGTGTCGTTTTTTGTTTCACGTAAAATTATGATGAGAGGATTGATAGTATGAACAACAGATATGTGCAAGATTTGGTGATTGCGTCGCTACTTTTATGCATAGGGCTTATTTTGCCGTTTTTCACCGGAAACATCCCTGCTTTTGGTGCAATGCTTTTGCCCATGCATTTGCCGGTATTGATATGCGGCATCATTTTAGGGCCAAGATACGGCTTTATAGTTGGCCTAATATTGCCTCTTACGCGCTTCTTTATGGTGGGCATGCCGCCGCTGTTTCCAACGGCCATATCCATGACCTTCGAGCTTGCGGCATATGGCCTCATAATAGGCTTTCTATATGCAAAGCTGCCCAAAACCATCCCGAACCTCTACCTGTCCTTAGTAGGAGCCATGTTAGCGGGCCGTGTGGTGTGGGCAATAGCCAGGGTTGCCCTGCTGGGCGTGATGGAAATTCCATTTTCCTTTGAACTCTTCTTGGCAGGCGCGTTTATCAACGCAGTACCAGGAATAATTTTGCAAATTGTCCTTATACCCGTGCTTATATTAGCCTTGAAGAAGGCAGGGTGGGGCGGTAGGCTACAGTCCACATAACATAAATATTTCAAACCACGAAAAACACGAAAGACACGAAATGGCCCTGGACAAAGGGGTTTTTTCGTGTCTTTCGTGTTTTTCGTGGTTACAAAAAGCAATTCTGCTTAGATTAATTTATCGCAATTCTTATAACATTCCAAGATAATGGCTTTAGCGTGGCATTTAGCAATCCGCCTTCAACAGCTGCGCCTTGCCCCTCTTGAGGCACCACGGTGCGGCTTGCTTTGGTATTTGCCTGCTTCACATCATGCCCGCTCATTTCGCAAAACTCTAACACGCCGGTGGGGTTAAATCCTTGTAAATCCACGGCGAAATCTGCATCGTCTTTCTGAGAGCGGTTAACGGCAAAAACTACAATCTCAGATTTTCGCTCATTGTAAACGGCAACGGATTCTACGAAAGGCACATTTTTGAATTCTTCACAATCGTATGTAGGACAGTCCATGATAGGCTGCAAAGCCACGCCATGGCCGTGCTTTGACGCGTGCATAAAAGGATAGAAGATGGTTTGCTGCCAAGCCTCGCCGCCGTTTTCCGTCATGATAGGTGCTATAACATTTACCAATTGGGCCAGACAGGCTATTTTCACGCGGTCGCTGTTTTTTAGCAGGGTGATAAGCAGGCAACCCATCAAAAGGGCATCCTCGAAATTATAGATATCCTCTAAAATTGGCGGGGCCTTGCGCCATGTTTTTTCCTTATCGGCTTCAAGAGAATGATACCACACATTGTACTCATCAAAGGACAGATACATCGTCTTATCGCTGTGCTTCTTGGCTTTTACAAAATCGCAAATAGCGGCAACGGCCTTGATGAAACGGTCCATATTTTCAGACATGGCAAGATAGTTTGCCAGATCGTTTTTCTGGTTGCCGTAATAGCGGTGCAGGGACAGATAGTCCACATAATCGTATGTATGCTCCAGCACTTCGGCTTCCCAAGACGCAAAGGTAGGTATTTCCATATAAGAGCTTCCGCAAACCACAAGCTCTATGCTTTCATCAACAAGCTTCATCACTTTTGCCGCTTCAGCCGCAATGCGCCCATATTCTGTGGCGGTTTTCGCGCCAATTTGCCAAAAGCCATCCATCTCATTGCCTAAGCACCATGTTTTGATGTTAAAGGGCGCTTCTGCCCCATTTTGGCGGCGCAAATCGCTTAGGGAAGTGCCGCCGGGATAGTTGCAGTATTCTACAAGCTGCGCTGCGTCCTCTATGGTGCCTGTCCCCAAATTTACCGCCATATTAACCTCTGCGCCCACTTCATTGGCCCAATGGACAAATTCGTGTACACCAATTTCGTTTGTTTCTATAGACTTCCACGCAAGCTCCAGCCGGGTAGGGCGGGATTCCTTGGGCCCTATACCGTCCTTCCAATTGTATCCCGAAACAAAATTGCCGCCGGGATAACGTATAAACTTAACATCAAGCTCTTTTACCAGGGCCTTCACATCCTCGCGAAAGCCGTGGGCGTCGGCGGTGGGATGGTTAGGCTCGTAAATGCCGCCGTAGACGCAGCGGCCCATATGCTCTACAAAAGAGCCGTACATTCTGGGGTCTATCTCTCCAATTGCAAAAGATTTGTTGACAGTTAGCTTTGCTTTCATTTGTAAACCTCCATTCATTGTCCATAATAGGCGTTTGCCCCATGCTTGCGGTAGAAATGCTTGTTAAGCAACATCTCCGGCATGGCGGCTGTTCCCGCCAGTTGCGTATAATAAGCCATTTTGGCCACTTCTTCCAAAACAAATGCATTTTCAACAGCCTTTTTGGGGGATGTGCCCCATGTAAAAGGCCCGTGGTTTTTTACGAGAACACCGGGGATGTCCAAAGGATTGATGCCCTTAAAGGCCTCAATTATAACCTTGCCTGTTTCACGTTCATAATCCGAAGATATCTCTTCTTCCGTCATATCCCTTGTGCAGGGGATGGCCTGGGCGAAATAATCCGCGTGGGTGGTGCCGAAAGGCGGGATGGGCCTGCCTATTTGGGACATGATGGTGGCCCAGGTAGAGTGGGTGTGTACAATCGCGCCAATATCGGGGAAATTGCGGTATAGCTCTATATGCGTGGCGGTATCGGATGAGGGTTTGTATGCCCCTTCTACAACATTGCCGACAAGGTCCACAATCACCATATCTTCTGCCTTCATATTGTCATATTCAACCCCTGAAGGCTTGATGACAATAAGGCCTTCAACGCGGCTTATGGCAGAAACATTGCCCCATGTAAGGCACACAAGGCCATATTTGGGCAGCATGAGGTTGGCTTCGTATACGTCGTGCTTCAATTCGGTGAAAATAAATGACACCCCCTAATCGTTTAATTTAAAATCATTATACAATGTCTTTGCGGAAGTTGCAACGATTTTCTTGAAAAAATATAATTGCCTTACGGCAATATTCGCTAATGAAATTGAAAATGGTTTAAAACTTTATTGCATTTTTTTGAAAAAAGTATTGACAGGATTTTTTATGTTGTGTATAATGGTGATAATTAATCGTTTAGATAATGTGGAAATAGTGCATAATCCGAATCAAATTAAACATCTATTCAAGCTTCGCGCGAAACAACTTGAAGCTTTGTTGATTTCGCACTCGCTTTCATAGTGTTTAATTAAGATTCGTATAAGGTGGTGAACTTCCATTACTATCAAGGATATTGCAAAGCAGGCGGGGGTTTCATCGGCCACAGTATCATATGTTATCAACGGGTCGAAGCCTGTGACGGACGAAAAACGGCGGCGCGTCCTTGATGTTATTGCCAAAACGGGATATCAGCCCAATAAGGCCGCAAAAAGCCTGCGCACGAAAAAATCCAACGTTATTGGCGTTTTGGTTGAGGATATTTTGGCTTTCTCAACTTCGCGCATCATCAACGGCATATCAGAATATATGGAAAAAAGCGATTATCACATACTGCTAAACGATTTGCGGATGCTGGAAAGCCTCTTTAACCAATACGACCAAATAATTCACCAAAAAGATAAAATTAACCGCGCCCTATCCTTCCTTATTTTTGGCGCAGAGGTTGATGCCGTCATTTATATCGGCATGTTTGACAGGGATATCTCGGGCGTTATTGCCGATGTTGGCAAGCCTATGGTTATTGCATATTCCACCTCGGAAGATGCCCACACCAGCTTTGTTACTTACGAAAACGAAAACATTTCCGCTTCTTTGGCGCAGCAGCTTATAGATGCCGGGCATAGGCGCATAGCCGTTATCACGGGCCTGGCCCACACGGCTCCCGCCCAGAAGCGGCTTAGGGGCATCCACAAAGCCTTTGACGAGGCGGGACTTATTTTGGACAGTCGCCTGGTTAAAAATGGAGATTGGGAGCTGGAATCCGGCTATTCCTGCATGAAGGCCCTTTTGGCACAAGAAAACGAGTCGTTGCCCACGGCGGTACTGGCAATGAACGACCTTATGGCCGTTGGCGCAATGGACGCTATAAGAGAGGCTGGGCTACGCGTACCGGAAGACATTTCGGTGATTGGCTTTGATAACCGTGAAATATCGGCCCATATCTTCCCTAAACTTACCACCGCGGAAATAGACCTTAAAGCCATCGGCTTTACAGCGGCGCAAATGGCCGTGGAAAAGCTGGCCGGCATTGGGCAATATGCTAATAACCATAATATCGTCATCCCCAGCAAACTAATTTTGCGGGATACGGTTATGTCGGCAAAGCCTTAAAATAAGGCTTTGCACAACATTAATAAGTAATTTTGTTTTTTATTACCAAATAGCTAAACGATTAGATTTTTATGCAAAGGAGAGATGCGCAAGTGACAAGAGACTTAATAAAACCTCTCAATTTACGCGATGTCGCTATTAGAGGCCCTTTTTGGAGCAGATACATAGAGACGATACGTGACAAGGTGCTTTCGTATCAATGGGAAGTCCTCAACGACCGCATACCCGACGCCGCCCGCAGCCATTGTATCAAGAACTTTGAAATTGCGGCAGGCAGAAGGCAAGGGGACTTTTACGGCATGTGCTTTCAGGATAGCGACCTTTATAAATGGCTGGAAAGCGTGGCCTACAGCCTGGAAGGCCATCCTGATGCCGATTTGGAAGCACTGGCCGACGGCACGATAGAGCTTATCGGCGCGGCGCAATCCCCTGATGGCTATGTCAACACTTTTTACACGGTTAAAGAACCCGAGGGCCGCTGGTCAAACCTGCAACAGGGGCATGAGCTGTATTGCGCGGGCCATTTAATTGAGGCCGCCGTGGCTTATCATGCCGCAACGGGCAAAAGCCAGTTTTTGGACATTGCGACACGCTTTGCGGATTGCATTGACGTAACGTTTGGCCTCGACGAAGGCCAAATAAAGGGCTATCCCGGCCATCAGGAAATAGAGTTGGCATTGTATAAGCTGTACGAAGTGACGCAGCAAAGGCGTTATCTGGATTTGGCGGCATATTTCATTAAGCAGCGGGCGCAAGTCCCTAACTACTTTGACGCGGAGCAGCAAAGTCCCAGATACAACGAAATTTTCCGTGAAATTACGCCGCTGGACAGGACATATTCTCAATCTCATATCCCACCGGTAAATCAGCAGGTTGCTGTTGGCCATTCGGTACGCGCGGTGTATATGTATTGCGCCATGGCCGATTTGGCCGCCGAACTTGGCGATGCTGAGCTTGCCCGCGCCTGCGACATGCTTTATGACGATGTTACCACAAAGCAAATGTATATCACGGGGGCAATAGGCTCTGCGGCTCATGGAGAGCGGTTTACAACAGCCTACGACCTGCCCAATGACGTAATTTACGGCGAAACCTGTGCTTCCGTGGGGCTGATGATGTTTGCAAGGCGGATGAACGGTCTGCACGGCAGTGGCAAATATGCCGATGTGATGGAGCGCGCCTTATACAATACGGTACTTGCGGGCATTTCTTTGGCAGGGACGGAGTTTTTCTATGTTAATCCTTTAGAGACAGACCCCGCGAAAATTCCCTACAGCCCAAACTACAGGCATGTAAAGCCCGTGCGGCAAAAATGGTTTGACTGCGCCTGTTGCCCCGCCAACCTGGCGCGGACGGTGATGGGGCTTGGGCTGTATGCCTATGGCCGTACCCGAGACAGTTTGTATGTAAATCTTTATTGCGAGGGCGAGGCCGCGGATGGCCAACGTAAATTAGAAATCAACACCCCATATCCTTTCGGTAATGTGGCTAATATCAAGGCGAGAGGCGGGCGGTTTAAGCTGTATTTGCGTAATCCCGAGGTGGCACCAATAATTTCCCTGGAAATAAACGGCAAATCTGCTGATATCCAAACCCAAGACGGCTATATAGTGCTAGAGCAGGACTGGCAAGGCGACAACATCACCATAAGCTTTGATATGACACCAAAGCCCATCTATTGCGCCGGCGAAGTGCAAAATAATGTCGGCAAAGCCGCAATTATGCGCGGGCCGCTGGTTTATTGCATTGAAGAGGTGGACAATGGGCCGATGCTTGGCAGCTATGTGCTTGGGGATGGTGCCATCACCGATATTCAGCCCCCCGAGGGACTTTTGCCCGAAGCCGTTGCTTTGAAAATACCTGCCCATAAATATCAACACGCGGACGATGGGCTTTACAGGACACAAAAACCAACTTTGCAGCCCGCGACGCTGACAATGATTCCTTATTTCATGTGGGCGAATCGTGGAGAAAATGAAATGCGGGTGTTTATGCCCGTAAAACCTTAACTATCATTGCGCAAGGGCGCAATTAGTGATATAGAGCGATATAAAATGGAGGAGAGACTATGAAAAAGTATCTAGGATATGTAATGGCTTTGGTATTGTCAATTACTGTTTTGCTGGCTTTCACCGCTTGCGACGCAGACGGAAACGACGGCCCCGTCACCATCACCTACGCCATGTGGGGCGATGCTGCAGAAGTAGCCAATGTGCAAAGTGTTATTGACGTGTTTCACAGCGAGCAAGACCGCATTAGGGTAGAAATTATTAACATCGACCGTGCAGAATATGTCGCGGCTCTTAACACAATGGCTATCGCGGGCAACCTGCCGGATTCCGGCATTGTTGTTGAAAGCATGGTTATCCCTTGGGCTGAAGCGGGCATTTTGGCTGACGTTAGCAATATGTTTGATGGCTTCCCGGAAGCACCGCTGCCAAAGCTGGGCTTTAACTGGGAAGGCAACACCGTGGCATATTCTGTTGCAAACGAGCTTTTGCTTATTTTCTACAACCGTGATATGTTTGACGCGGCCGGGGTTGCTTATCCACCTGCATCTGCCGCAACCGCTTGGACATGGGACCAATTTGTGGACGTAGCAAAGACATTGACACTGGACGGCAATGGCAACAACGCCCATTCGCCTAATTTTAACCCTGCAAACATCGTGCAATATGGCGCATCTATGGATGCTGCTATATGGATGCTGGAAGTTTGGGCATTATCCAACGGCGGTGGCTGGTTTGCGCCCGGCCAGCCCAACAACCTGATTATAGACCAACCGGCGGCCATTGAAGCCATCCAAAAAATTGCTGACCTGCATTTGGTACATAACGCAGCACCTCAATTTGGCACAAACACCGCCACCACAATAGAAACACAGCTGCTTACCAACACCGCAATGCAGGTTAACGGCCAATGGTCTATTGGCGTATGGCTTGGGCCCGCGCAGTTCTCAGATGGCCTAAATTACGGCGTTGGCGTATTGCCAACCATGCAAAGAAATGTTACAATAGCCACAGGCGGCGCGAATGTTGCTTTTAACACCTCTGACCATCTGGAAGAGGCCCTGGAATGGCTTGCCTGGTACGCCCAGGTAGAAAATGCCCTTGAAGGCATGATACAAACAGGCATCTGGATGCCCATCTTCCCAATTTGGTATCACGATGAGGCCTATATGCGTACTTGGGCCGACAACCCCAATTTCCCGCCTTTTGAAGAATATCGCAGCGCAGTAATAAACTATGCCCTGACAAATGCAGAGCCTACGGCATGGTATTGGGTTAGCAATATGGAATTGTTTACGGATGTATTGTCCACGGCACTTGCACCTGTATGGAGCGGTGACGCCACAGCGGCGGATGCTATAGCCGGGGCGATGGATGCCTTGAGGGCGGCAAATAGAGGCAATTAATTTGTAAGACCATGCAAAATTGGCGCATCTTACCACCTATAAATTGACGCCCGCCCGCACGAAGATATCGGGCGGGCGTTACCTTTGCTTTGGCTGATGGCAGGATTGTTGCTGGAATCCCACGATAGTTGAACCTGTCATTAGGCCGTAACGAAATTACATGCCCGCTTGTAGGGGCGGCTTATAGCCGCCCGTTTATCCTACAGACGTACCACCTATTCAATGTATTATGTCACTGCATATGCGGGCGGCTACAAGCCGCCCCTAC
>Ga0123355_10005548_pt1 | contig 18505 bp, 19 predicted proteins | sample TergutEmb28metaG_3_FD_89872 | JGI IMG/M metagenome (GOLD analysis project Ga0123355, IMG submission 89872) | Embiratermes neotenicus P1 segment gut microbial communities from Petit-Saut dam, French Guiana - Emb289 P1 | ecosystem: Host-associated > Arthropoda: Insects > Digestive system > Gut ... | reverse complement strand
TGTGTAGTGGTAATTCCTAACCGACGTTTCGGGACAACGGAGAGATCCCATCTGTTTCCAGAGTCAAGAATCTACATGGCGGTGGAACCTGAAATCACGCAGTTGCTGACGCAGCTTCCGTCAAATTACCGAAAGAAAAAACGTCTATCCCCCCACAAAAACTTGCGCGACTAAAAAAAAACTTGTAAAGGAACAAAAAATCAAAAAAATCATTGAAAAGAAAGGGAATCAAAAAAAAATTTAAAAAAAAAAAAAAAAACATTTTTTTTTTTAAAAATTCCCCCCCCCCCCCCTCAAAAACCACGCCATTTATGAGATAACGTGGAGAATTGTGGTAAATCCAGGCAGGCCACAGCCTTAGCCAGCCTCAGTTATCCAGCATTCACTTTGCATGCTGGATAACTAAGGTTACACACAAAAACACTCAGAATATGTAGTACTTATTGCTTTTACACAATTGCTCCTCCTGTCTCACTGCATTATTTATTCCTCTGGATTGGCAATAAGCTCTAAGACAGATAAAATTCAGTGATCACATACAGCCAAAATATTTCATTTAAATAATGTGTCAAAATGTGACTCTTGGCTCCATATAATGTAGCAGGGTCACCTCATATCATTATGTGAAGACAACTGTTGCTGTTATTACAAACAACTCACCACAGATGAAGACAGTGTCCGTGAAGCCAGGGACTGAACCACCATTGGATGAGCTGAACGAAATAGCTGACGCGGAGTTTGTCCGTATGTCTTTACCATTGTCTTCCATGCTTTCCTCTCCAAAGGGTCACGTATTTTCTCTCCATCAAAACCGCAGTATGTCTGAGATGTAACAGTTTTGACAATCACACATTTAAACTAACTATAATACACTATAATGCAGTTCCACACAACCTTTTAGGTAGTGCGGGAAATTTAAGTAAAATCTGGTCTGCATCCAGGCAACATGAAATTCGATATACAGGATGAAAAGTGTGCGTGTGTGTGTATATATATATAAAATTATATGTATAATATTATCTGCGTATTTATCTATACATCACGTAAAATGAAGAAATGCTGAGATTAAGGGGAAAAATTTATTAAACATGCACTTCATGACCTCCACTACGGTGTTGCTATTCTAGCACATTTTTACCGAATGAATTAGTAATATGTATGTCTCCATACACAAACATCTCATAAGTTTTCAAAATTGTTTCAGGCTCTATCTCAGATTTTCCATGGCAAGGGTTGTATGAAGTTTTCTCATTTTAAATGTCTCCTCAGGCAATATAATGCCATATGGTGTGCAACATGCTGCCCCCAAGCCACAGGTTGAGTGGGCCCGTCATAATGTATGTGCATGGGAGTGGGGGAAAGGGATGCAAACTTGCCACTGCACAGCTTGTCAAACATTCCCAGCTTCTCAAAAATGCAAAAGTACTGCCCATGCAGCATACCCAATCTGTAAGAGCCCAAATGCATCAAGACATCCCCTTTGTGTAATTAACCTACAACAAATAAGAACAGCAAACTTTTCTGTTCTGATACTGTCAGACTGAATGGCAGATTTTCACTAAAAAGACCAAAGTATTATTATATTAAAAAAAAACCCAATGCCTGTCAACTGGGTCAAATGCATGTACCATTACTATAGGAAAATGCATGGCCACTAAAGTTCATATCTGAAGGTGCATACTTATTCATTCATTTTATTGGCATGCGCAGAATGCAACAATTCCTTGCCATTCTAAGGAGCTTCTTCCATTCCTCTCTGTTATACACCCTTTCTTCCACCCCTCTCCACCAACTAGGCTTCCATCATCCCTCACTTCATCTTGCCATCTATTTCTTGGTCTACCACTCAGCCTTGTTGTTTTCAAATTCATATATAATACTTTTTTGGGAATTCTATTTTCTTCCATTCTCTGTACATGCCCAAACCAATGTAATCTATTTAACCTTACTGTCTCTGTCATAGTGGGTTTTTTAACCATTGTATAAATTTCTCTATTGGTTCCTATTCTCCAATTTTCTCTTTCATTGTCATATACTGGGCCTAAAATTCTTCTATACACTCTCCTTTCAAAAATGTTTATTTGCTTTCGATCTCTCTTTGTTAATATCCAGGTTTCTGATGCATATGTTAAAGTTTTGTCTATTGTATACTTATGTTACTGGTATATATACCATGAAGCCATGTGGATCAGTGGTCAGCTACATGACCAAGCTGCTTTCACTCTGGAGAAAAAACCCTTAGTATCCACTGACTAGCACACAGGGTGGGTCCCAGACCCATTCTGGAAACTGTATGGAAGAGAAAAATCTCCTGCCCCTGGCAGGAATTGAAATCCACTTTCCCAGTCACATAACCTGTAGTCTACACACTGTTTCAACTATGCTGTCCCAGCTGCTTTAGACATACGAACAAATAAACCGAAAACATACCGCAGGATGGAACACATTGATGGCATCAACAGCTGCTTTGCCAGTCTGTTTGTATCCAAAGACAAGGTCAATCCAGAAGGGCAAGTTTTCACGAGCATGTGCCGACTCGAGAGCCTGACGGTGGATCAAAACAAAGTGTCTGGCATTACCATGGCTCCATGGAGGCAACTCAACATCACTTACTCGATCTCCACTTTGACGAACTCCGAAGTCAAACTCTGAAAAGTACCAGTATATACAGCTATGTGTGAATTTCCCTTTGCACTATATAAGATCTGAATTCTTCATGGCGAAAGAATGCAATGAAGTCACTCAGGCAATCAGCCATGTGTAAATGGACTTAATAGCCAGCTTTTCAGACTGTTTATGTCTGTCATCTGAGGAAGTTACAGATAGCAACAGGTGTTGACGCACTGAATAATGACTTCATAACAGCAGAGCTGATTGCTCAAGAAGTCTTCACTGCACTGAGTCAGAAGTGAATATGTATATTTGCCTGAAAAGTTGACAAAAGTAGATACATTTTTGTTACAGTTTATACTCAAATAAACGCTAAAGTTTCACAAAAACATATCATTAAAAAAAAGTTACCCTTGTGCAAGTCATGTAGGAATTGGGGGGAGTGGGGTGAGTGGAGGTATACCTCCACGCATCCTTAACTTTGGCACGAGCTGGAGCCAAGTGGTCAACTTCGTGACCCAGCCACTTTATTTCCGTGAATGAGTACCCATGAGAAGAAACACATCACAACAACAAAAAATGTACGCATGGCAAAATATTTAGTCAGTCAGTGTCTTTATAACTTTGTCTTCATCACAAATTTTATCAAGAACAGGATATAAAGCAGAAACACTCTCATCATTGTTTAAATTTATGAAGGAATATTTTCACTTTATAAATAATAATTAAGCCATGTACGACCTCAAATGTATATGAACAAAAATTATATGTGAAAATAAGTGTTAAATTTAAAGAAACAGGGAGCAGTAAGGAGAAAGATCAAAAAGGAGGGGATAAGGAAGAACGCTAGTCCTTTGAGATCATACCTTCTGAATTCTGCAAGAACTCTGGTAGGAAAAAAAACTCAGGGATGAGTTCCTTCACATCAGTGGTTGAATCTGAACTTGTGAGTCGCCACGTTGTATGCAGAGAATGGAATGTTCGATCAGGAAGATCAAAGTTATCATCTGCAAATAAATACAACATTACTTCAACCACTGGACCAAACTAATATTTTTTTTTACATGTGTAATTTACTGATGCTGTCAATTACTGAGAATACATAACATCAGTGATAAATGAATAAGTGAGTAAGTATACAGCACTGGTGGAACGATATTAACATGGGAAAATCAAAGCAGTTGGAGAAAAACCAGTCCACTTTTCCCACTGTATGCCACAAATCCTACAGAGATTGGTCTGGAATCGAACCTGGGTGTCCGCAGTGCAGCTGGTAACTAACTACCTATGCTATGGCACAGCCAATACAATGTCTTGCTCTGTAAAACCCTAAGCCAGTTTAATCTTTCCACTTTCTTGCTCACTGTAAGTTTATTTTACAAGCAATAAGCCAAGTATAACCACAGGTTTTATAAGAGGAGGTGCTGTTTTACTCTACAGCACACATTTTCAGTCTCTAAGTTCTATTCCTCTTCTAAGTGAAGCAGCCCTTGAACTTAATTAAAGTACATTAAATTTGAACTTCCTACATTCATACAACAGATGCACTGTATATTATGTTTTACTAAAATTTGTTTTTAAAGCAAATTGTTTAATGGCACTTTATACTGCTGAGATTATGGAATGTTGGTTCAAGAGTTGTTTCAACACGGAAAATAAGTACAGGCTCAGTCAGAGCTTTAGAATAATATATGGCAATAATAAAATGTATGAAGCATGAATGATTACAATTATGCATTCATATTGACACAGTTACCATACTGACATGCCAATAAGGTACCTGTGTCAATAGAATTTCAGACTTTTTATCATTCACATCTATAAATAACACAGCAGAATTCATTAAGAAAATATAATGTATGAGGTATGGCTATTAAGTTTGTGAAATGATTTTTATTTCAATATTCTTGAATATTTGTAGCTTAATAAGAGGGGGTCACATTCCAAGTAATCACCTTGAGCAACTATACATGTAGCCCAGTGACAGTGCCAATGTCGGAGACATTACAGAATAACCTTCAGCATTACCATAACATTTTTCTGTATACCTGACATCGTAGTCCCTTCAAAGTGGACTTCAATTTCGCAAAGAGCCTAAAGTCATTCAAAGCTAAAACTGGTGAGTAGAGGGGGCATTCCAATTCAATTACGAGTTTTTATGCCATAAACTGCTTTGAAAGAGAGAAACTGGTGAGCTGGAGTATTGTCATGATGGAGGACCAATTGTTGGGCTGAAGCTGACATTTTTACACTTGTAGCTAAATGTAATCTCATCAGAATTTCTATATAATAAGCCCTGTTGACTGTTTGGTCTTGTGGGATGAATATGTAATGAATAAACCCCAGATAACACAGGAAGCAGTAGGCACTGTTTTCACATGTGATTTCATCATGTAAGATTTCTTGAGATTTTGAGATGCTGATGTTTTTCCACTACTTATTTTGTGATTTGCTTCCTGGTCATACTGACAACACCATGTTGCATCTCCAGTAAAAATTTCACAAAAACACAAATATAAACACACACAACCCATTTCTGTTATGGCTAACACAACTAAGCCTAAAGCACTAAAATCATAGTCTGCACAAGCTGAAACATGCACAGATATGATTTTGACACGATAAAGTCTAATCCACCAGAACAGGCCACACAATAAAACTGTTCTGGGAACTTCACAACCAACCTTGTACGTGCCATACACCAAAAGCAGATTGTATCAAAATATGTTTAAAGACTTTGGAAGATAAATGTGAAAGTTAATTTAGATCCTATGATAAGATGAGCCTGGAAATGAAGTAAACTCAGCCAATATTAGAATGGCCTAACAAAGAATAATGGAGTCAAAGGGCATTTGACTGGATTCAACTGGCACAGAACAAGGTCCAGTGGCAGATTCTTGTGAACTCGCGCCAAAAAAAGACAGTGAAGTTTTTGCCCAGCCCAGCGATCATCAGCTTCTCCATGGAGTCAAGCAGTTTATTAACATCATACAAACATTCAAATAAGGCTTCCTTCAGAGGCTTCGTTAGGTTTCCACCACGGTTCCTTCACAGCTTTTAAATGGCATATGATGCACAATCAAAATAATGAACTAAAAGGTTTAAAACATATTGGGCACAGTGTAATAAACCACAACAAATGCAGTGGCTGTATTAGATGGTTAGCAGTGCCTGTTTAGTCAATACAATGATGTGCCAATGAATAAAAAGATATGGTTTTCACATTTACCTTGATAAGTAAGGAACATCCGCGTGAAGGGTGGCAGTCGAACCAGGAAGTGAAGTATTGTACCTGAATTGGAATAATGGGACCCATAATGATAAGGTTCTTGGCTGAGGGCGACCAGATGTGGTCCTTCCATCAGTTCCTGTTTCAGATACTGTAAAACAGCAAGGAACTATTAGGTACAATAACATGAAGTTATTAATATGTTTACAAGTTAAAAAACAGGCACAAGCATAAAAGACAACAGTTTATTTGCAAAAATATGAAGTATGCAACATCAGCAACATTCTCTCAAAAATCAATGGACACAACAAAGCACAACACATACCAGTTCTATTTAAACACAGTCTTCAGAACGTTTTGCTTCCACTGCAACTAGAAGTAACATTACACACAGACTGACCCATCTTGATTATGGCAAAGGTAAAGGTAAAGTGATCCCATTACAGGCCCGGTGTGGCCCAGAGGATGGGTAGAGATATGGCTCTACTCTTCCACGACCACGACACTAGAATGGGGTGAGTGGTTAGCAGCATGCCCTGACCGCACTTTACCCCCCCGGCAAGACCCAGTACCCACTTTACAGGAGACTGGGTGGGCCCCAGGGCCGGTCTGGACGGGAAGAAAAGGATTCGATCCTGGACCGTCCAGCCCATAGTCAGTCGCTATACTGACTGAGCTACCCAGCCCACCAGAGTGGCCCAAAGGGTTCCAGGACGTTAAGGTTCCCAGATTTCGTGACATTGGCACAGGATAGTGGCAGGTTGTCAGCCTTTCGCACCGGCCACTTTTATCTCCAGGAAATGCTCCTGGTACTCATTTATGTTAGAGGCTGAGTCGACCCCAGGGCCATAGTGCGATCGGAAGGATTTTATGTCAATGAAAAATCGAATGACACCAGCTGGGATCGCACCAACGACCTTCCGATTTGTAGCACAGCACCTTAACCACTTTGCTACCGCGGTCCCCATCTTGATTATGTACATAATGAAAATCAAGGTAAAATTGCCTATGTACATGTCACGTGATGATGTAGTAGCGGCACTTATTCTTCACCTACACACCAGTTGGAGATGAATGGTCAACTTCATCATCTCCAACCCAGCCACTTTCCCCTGGGATATGCCCACTGACACCCATTGAATTGGAGGCACTGTGGGCCCCAAAGCTGGACTATAAGCAGAAATCCCTTGCACGTGCTGGGAATCAAATCACAATCCATCACTTGTACCACCAACAGCCTAGCCACTATACTGACTGCATTATTCTGACTCTCACTACAAGTGAAGTGATGACTCTCAACCCCATGACAGTCCAAGCAACATCAATCATGTTATATCCATACATAAGTAATACAAGAAAATGTTATTCTAAAACCTGAACACATTATCTTACTTCAGTCATTGCTCTCTTAGCTAAGGCCATAAAAATATGATGGACTATTCAAGATAGTACTTCAATACTTTGGTGAAACAATACACACACACACACACACACACACACACACACACATACACACACACACACACACACACAACTTCATTATGTGTTTGAATGAAACTAAGTTAAAGAGTAATAGAGTTTCCAAATTAAACTTTCATGTAAAATCAGTGTATTTGTACACACGTAATGGAACTACTTTTCACTACATTTGTTCCTGTAAAATTAAAATACAGCAATCAAAAACCAATCACTATGAACTACAAAACTAATGCTGGCTACAGGAATATAAGTTGTACAGACTATAGTCACATGGTTTGGACTCTGATAACAGAATGGTGGTTGACATTAAACCAAAATAAAAACATGTCAATACGACAGCAAAACATGAAGATTAAAAATAACTTGATAGGATCTGAACCAATTGGTAAAGGGTTTTGTAACATAAGATTCAAGGGAAGGTTCACAAACATTACCATACTGTCTGCCCATGCTATGACAAGAGCAAAGATAAAATGGAGAAAAAACAGGCATGCAATGGTCAGAGACTGATGGGGAAAAGAGGAATACTGCACTGGAAGCCACGGTCTACAATGGACTATAGTGCTGGAGGAGGAGAGGAAGGAAAAGGAGGAGGATGAGAAAGAGGAGGCAAAGGAGAATAATATGACAGCAAAAGGGTGAGAAAAGCCTTGAAATAAGGGTTAAAATTTACATAAATTATTTAAACAATACACCTGATGAATGTCAACTTACATTATAATTGTTGATATAATGTTGCTCATTCTTCTTATCTTGAACTGCCATTGGTTTTTTGAAGTTTCTGGAATGAATAGCACAACACAGTGCACCCTTTCAAATTCAAGGAACAAAAATTTTTAATATTATTATGAAGGTCAAAAGACGAAAGACTATAGTATATGGACTAAATTCATCTGGCTCAGACCAGGGTGCAATGTTGGGCTCTTACAAATGGGGTAATAAAAATTATGATCCCACAAACAGTGAGCAACTTGCATGATTCCTGGCTTCTGCCACAAAGTAGATGAGAACTGCATTCTTCTGGGTTATGATGCAGTGAGTAATGGTAATTTTTTACCAACATTTTGGGACAACCTATCGATTCCACCTTCAGGGGTCAAGAATTCAAAAGATCTTTTGGATTCTTACAGACGTTTCAGCATGACCAATGCGTTCCACCTTCAGAGGTCAAGATGTTTTGGATTCTTGACCCCTGAAGGTGGAACTGATAGGTTGCCCCGAAAACATTGCCAAGAAATTACCACTACTCGCTACATAATGGCCCAGAAGAGTGCAGTTCTCAGTGAGCAACTTCTTTGACTGAGTACCTGCTAGCTTATCAAGACTGTCTCTGCCTGTGTGGTTAATATAGCATGTAGATTGTACTTGACAGCATCAATGTAAACACTGCCACCCAGGTCCAGAAAAGTAATAAATGTTGTATGCCATAAGAAACCGTTGTCTGTATCCGTTTCAGTGGACTCTAAAAGAACCAGCAACTTTGCAATGGGATTTATATCACTCATGACATGACACAAAGTAAGGACAGTTACAATAATCAGCAAACAAAAGTACCTGTAGACCTGTGGATCAATAAGATCAAGCACTTGACTAGTATAGTCGGCAATCACAAAAGGAAAAACAGGATACTGCATAAGATCATTATATGAACGACCGGCCATCTTGTTAAGCTGCATGAGATATTCCCAGTTGGTGAGGAGTCCCTCACGCCACAGCTGAACTGCATCACTCAAGTTGTCACCAGCAACTCGATTTGGCAGCTGGCATTGGGATAGTTCTGATGCAAATTTATCGCGTTCCTGCAGAAAAAAAACTGGCATTTCACTATTCATTCCCAAACCCACAGTAACATACCGTAAAACATTAAAAACATTTAGATAAAATTATCACTGTAACAGGAAAATGTTAAAAATGATTGTGACTAACATTAGCGTGTGTAATTTGAAATCACTAAAGCATGTGCCCATATTACAGGTGTTGAAGTTACAGCTATGCTCTTATAGAAAACTGGGAAAAATAGGAAAACTTCAGCCAAAATGTTGGCACTACTCCCACCTTCTTTTAGACTGTGCAGTGCCCCATACATACTCCATTTCAGCACTGTATCCATGTCTCCAGAGAAAGAAATCTCCAAGTACTCGCTACCTATGACTGCATGGCCCCAGGGCAGGTGTGGACAATTTTGAAAAGAACAAAAATCTCTGCCCCTGACAGGTATCAAAACCTAATTCTGCAGTCATGCACCCTGCTTGGTCATTACATTGACTTGAGCTGCAAGTTCCATTTCACCCTTTTCCATGGAAATTAAAGACAATGTTTCCTCAAACTTAAAATTTTGTAATACACTGCATATACTACGTGTATCATATCTTCAACTCTGTATCTTTGACACTAAAAAAATACTTTGAGCATTTTTATTCACAGTCAATGAAGATTTAAAATTTCAGTCATTTCCATGAAATAGGATAATGTAGTACACATGCATACACATAAGAACACATGTTTGCAGAACATCCTTAAAGTATTGTTTTTACAATAAAATTTCACTCATGGTTTTGAAATGTGAGAACACAGCATTCCCCCCCCACCAAAGGTATCTTGTGGAAGTGCTGGGGCTTCCATGGTCAGATGATCCAGGGAGCAATGCTGGTGGTAGCATAGCTACTGGTAGGGCCTCCTGTGCCAGACAGGTCAAAGGTGATGAACCAGACAAAAAGGGATATGCTGGTCCTCCAGGTTGGGGGTTGGAGCTTGAGGCTCACAACCTCACCTCCATACGAAAAAAAATCTTATTGTTGAGAAGCCTAATAATGGATGCTGGTTAGATAATAGTGGTAAGAGACCAGGAAAAGTTAAAAGGATGATGATTTCTATATTACTATTGGGAATGTACTCAGTCTGTATAGAGCAGGAATGCTAAAACAGGTTCTGAGAGTAAACTGGACAGAAGTAGAAGGTGAAGACCTAGATTGAGATGGGTGGAAGATGTGGAGAAAACTGCAGGAGATGAAGGTTAAGAGATGGTGACAGAAGGCAATTGATTGGGAAGAATGGGAGTCCATAATCAAGCAGGCCAAAGCTCTTAGAGGGCTACAGAGCCAAGGAGTGAGTGAGTTACTGAACACATAATTCTTCTTTATATTGTTTTTTCATCACATCTTAATACTGTGAAAGGACTCACTTTTGATGACTGGAAAGCCACAAGGTAGGTTTTTCCATTTAGCAAAAATATTTCAAGTGCCCTCTCTTGTAGCTGAAAACGGCGATTATGGATTTCTTTCACATTTTCAAATGGCCATGCAGTGGAAGACACATCCAGACTTCCAGCTGTCATCTGTAACAGGATGTTAATTAAGGGCCCATCTGTCAAACATTCCCTGTGAACATACATATATAAAGTTCACCCTGTAACAGGCCATGAGGACCCAGAGGTGGAGTACAGGTATAGTTCCACTCTTTCTTTAACTTCGGTGCTAGATGGTGGTGGGTGGTCAAAACCATGCCTGGCCGCTTTACCCCTGGGAAAGCTCCAGTACCCATTGTACAGCAGGCTGGGTGGCCCCAGGGCCGGTTTGGACAGGTGCAAAAAATCTCACATCCACCGGGACTCAATCTCCAGACCGTCCAGCCCATAGCAAACATATATATATCCCATTTGTTACTTGCTAACCACTTACGATAACATTTTTCTGGTTCAAATATAAACTCAGACATATTGTAGACAAACAAACTACTTATTTAGTAGAACAGCTTGTAATACTAGTATCTATGGTTTCAACATGAAAAGCACGACTTCTGTTCAAATGTCCCCTTACAGCAGTCAACAAAACGCGTACTCTCAGAGACTTACACATAAATTAACATCAGTAGCCAGTACAGTAGTAATTAGTAACAACTTAATTACAGTTCAGTAAGTATGGATTCACATTCAACAGCTACATGTTGCCAATGTGGGCACAGAATGAAACTACTATCATGTAAAACACGTACAGCCTGAATAAGAGGTGCACATCGGTTGAAACATGTAGTTGTTTAATGTGAATACATACTTATCTAACTACAATTAAGATGTGTAGATGATGATATTAATTACTTCAAACAACAAAACTTCAAACACAACAACATGCATAACATCAAAGTTATCAGTAGCCACTTTCTGAAGTGTTGAAAAGGACCATGATCACAGATGTTTTAATTCCTACAACATTTTAATAGCTATTTAAAGTACGATCCCCTGCAGAAAAACACCATGTAGTCAAGATGGGGTTTACCAATATTTCATTGACATCTGCTACTTCACATAACAAGAATACATGAAGTCATATCTAAGAGACCACAAACTAAATTCTCACAACCATAAACAGCTGATAACTTTAAATATTACTTCACATTTCAGAACTGACAGCCATCATATAATTCAATACTGAGACTATAGTGGAAAGTAGGGGGCCGCGGTGGCACAGTGGTTAAGGAACTGTGCTACAAATCGGAAGGTCGCTGGTTCGATCCCAGCTGGTGTCATTGGAATTTTTCATTGACATAAAATTCTTCCGATCGCACTATGGCCCTGGAGTCGACTCAGCCTCTAACAGAAATGAGTACCAGGAGCATCTCCTGGGGGTAAAGGCGGCCGGTGCGTAAGGCTGACAACCTTACCACCATCCTGTGCCGTTGTCATGAAATCTGGGAACCTTAACTTCCTGGAACCCTCTGGGCCAGTTGTGACTGTAGCCACATGCAGTGCCACATCACAAACACTTGGCTACACACCTCAGTAAGATCTGTTTCCAGCATACTATCATCTGCCACAAAGTACAGGCAACTTTCTCCAATCAGGAGCTCTCCAGGCACCTCATTAGCAGGTGTGATCACCTTCGCTGTGCACATATGCTGAATCTTCTCATTGGTGTTCAGACGCTCTATGAGGACAGAGGATGTCGATGATTTCTTATCCAGCTCAAATAGATATGACAATGGATCTGGGTTCTTCACTGCATCTGCAAGAAAGATAGTTTACCTCGTGTTAAAAACTGTACCTTTTCAGCAGCTTTCCCCTTGTGTACGATTGTTGTTCTATGTATTCAGCAGCCCACAGAAACTCACACTAGTAACAATACATTCCACATGAAATGATGCTTTCAACAAACAGCCAAATGATGAGCCTGATGAAAGGACTATCATGATAGGATAAAAAATGTAGCAGACACTACCTTCATTACATCTAACAGAATCAAACTACATCAAGCATCAGAAGCTACCACGCACCATACACCAAGATGTAAAATAAACTCTCAACATAGAAAAGTAAGCTAAATCGAGCTATTGGGTTCACACCCTATAAATAGTGTAAATACCTTCTTCTCTAATGTCCAGTAACTCAACCAGATTCCTATTACTAACTACCTTAGTAAGCGGTGTATTAGTATCTGTATCCTCCAATTCACGATACGGCACATGATTAGGCCTGGAGATCAAATTAATATCATCTATCCCACTGTTATAATGGGCATGTAGCATGATTGGAGGCAATACTTACTAACATTCAAACGGAAGAAGAAGTACTTCATCTTAGATTCAGATAGTACATTGCCCTCAACTAAATCACCATACTGATAAACATGAAAATGTTATTACAAATTGGTTATTCAGCAATACAGAACAGAGTCAGCCCCTCTTATTGTGTCCCTGAACATGACAGCTCTCATGAGACCCCAAAGTGGATACAGGCTTTCTATGCAAATAAGCTGCTGCACTCAGGGACACAATACTATGAATTCCTGTATTTTGGTTACATCCAGTTTAAATCTCAGGTGTGGAAATAACTTTTGTTATTAGCATTAGTAATCATTTCTGTGCCCATTCCAAAAGCATTTTTTTTGTGGCACAACAAACCAACTTAGGCCTAGACTAGATCACACACAATTAGACACACACACACACACACACACACACACACACACACACACACACACACACCTGGTAGAACTCCTCCAAATTAGTGGCCAGCTCATCACAGAGGCTGTCACACATGCAACTGACAAACATCCATGCCCTCAGTGCGATTCAAACCTGTGATCCCAGCAATCAAGAGGCCACAGATCTAAGCCTTAGATGGTACAACCAGCAGGATCAGCTCCAAATGCATATCAGTGTCATTAAGATGCGCAAATAGTAGCCTACATCTGACATAATTTAAAATCAACATTTACAACCATCACATTTAACTTCATGCTATATAATGCTTGCAGCTAAAACATTATTTTTATATAACCTACAACTCAACAGAATATCAATAAAATTCTACATACAGATGAAAAGCAAACAACTGACTCAACAAATAAAAATTAAAAACATTCCTGGAAAAACCCCAGAGAATGAAACTGACTGCCTCCATACAAAGAACCTATTCCTTATCCCATCAAGCCACACAATGAAATTGACTGTGTTATCCCAAGGAGCAGGATCTGAATCAGCACCTCGTTTCACTTCAATTATAGAAGAAGCACTCATTTTTCCCAAAAGATTCATCCATGGTCTGAAGAGAATGAAAATTTTTACCTTCCAGCTGCTTCATTAGTTGGGTTTGAGAGCTACCAGAGCATGGTCATTTACATATTTCTCTCAACCAATGCACAGATGACGTGTAAAATGTCTGGAGAGGCTCACCAGTGGTAGTTACCAAATACTTAGTTTTAGAAACAGACAGATAAGTCAATAAATCCATATCTCCTGAATACAATACTTCATGTACAGATTGAGAAGCAATACTACACATTATGGCATGAAGGTCATGTTGCATGCCATAAGTTCTGCAAGGTTCAGAAGCTGAAACCTCTCTCATGCATTGAGAGGACAATAAAGCAGAACTCACCTAACTTGCGCTGGGCTCCGGGCAATAGATATTTTCTACCAATATTCAGGTGACACCTCTGTAACCTCTTCCTGATTCTAGCAGGACCCTCTGTTGCATCCAACTGCCAGGATCTAAAGAACACATGAATGTAATTTGAGTTCCTTACACTAAAATGTAAGACATTATTTTTAACAATCGAACGGCATTCTTGTCTAGCACAGGTGAATTATAAACTTACTACTTTGCATTAAAATATTCCTGGGTCATCAGCCACTTCATCATTCAGCTAAAAACCAATGTTTTGGAGACAAGTTCTGCTTCCAGCATTGGGGTCAGTGTAATCACATTTGGTTTTTAGCTCAACCATGAAGATGACTGCCCAAAGATTTCAGTGCATTTATCCACTGTCAAAACTTAACCTTAGATACTTATAAATTTATTATATATTGATTTGTTAGAAGGAGCCTTTAAACTATCCACTGACACAAGTACAATGATCTTCAATGTTCCTATAATAATCAACAAAATTAACAGTTTTTAAAAAATATACTACAGTATTTTCTGGGACTTGAAGTGTACTGGAGTAAATGACACACACAGATGTTAAAGGAAAGTTTTTGGGAAAAAAACCTACTGTATCTGTTACATATAAGATGCACTCATAATTTAAGTAGTATTTCTCCCCTTCCCCCTTTCTGAGGGTGGGGGTAGGGAGGGGAGGTTTTAATACCCTACAAATTTTTATATGTTTATTTTTTAAGCATTACTTAATGGCACCATCCACTGCCATGACTATATGCTGACAGAAGATGGGACATTCTCCCAGCATCGAGTATAAAGATCATGGTCTTATGCCATGTGAAATCTGTAGTATCACACATGGGAACCAACATGTTTGAGAAAATGATCACTGTATCTTTGGGGTACAAGAGTACTGTGAGTAACAGTCAGAATATTCTTAAGAATCTAAAAAGCATGGCATCATATCTCAAGAAGACCACAAACATGACATGTTTACCTTGGATATGAGTCTGGAAAGAACCACACAGCTCGCTCATGTGATAACTGCTGAATGATCTTTTGCCACTTGATGCGAATCTGTACATTCTCACTATATGATTGCTTCATGTGTTCCATGAACACCTTGCGCTCACTATTCTGTGCATCCACCACAGTACGAGTGATACTCATTGCGGCTTCTGCGACAGTTTTCATGAGTCCTTCAAACTTGAACACACTCCTAAGAAGGAAGAATCATTCACAGATATTACAAAGTTCTAAGTTTCACAAGGTTACAACCAAAACATTAGAAAATATTTAAAAAAAAATCCTGATACCAAAATTTTCAAATTCGTATAGCTTCTCCTGGGCTCAACAGAGGATGTTTCCACTTTTACCTGACAACAGAGGCATAGTTTCTGTCATTTTGTGTTCCTACAACGAAAACAACAACACACACACACCGTTCAACAAATGGGTCATTTAAATTCCAGAATGTCTTGTCACCTCGGTATGTGCTATAAGTTAACAAGGAAAGGAATCACTAACCTGTGTGTAGCTCCCTCATTTTGTTTCTCATACTGTTGCCGTTGCTTCTCCATGTCGGCCAGCAACATCTTCAGTTCATCTTCCCAAAGGTCTCCAGCAGTAAGGTTGGTCATACCCCATGACTGTAACTGCTGGCTGAAGCACTGGCATGCCTGCAGGTCAGTACATGACATTAGGCCTGATGATCCACGGAGCAAGTCCCACAGAAATACGGTGAACTTCTGTTCATTCTGCAAACAGAAAACTCACTAATTTCAAAATGGAAGAAGGGGGCATGAAAAGAGGAAGACAGAAAACAAGAAAGAAAGATGTGAAGAAAGATTAAAAAACTATTTGCTTTCTTTAAAACCAGAAAAATATTTTTTTTACTCACAGGACGTTTTTTTAACCTATAGAAAAAACATTCAACAAAGGATCTTAATCCATATTTTGTCACTATGCTGCATAAGGAAAAATATATAATGTATTTCCTTTAACAAATATCCAATTAACACAATTCATATGGCAAATAAAAACATAGGCACATAAGTGAATAGAAATACACACTTTATTTGTATAACCATTATACAATTATATTCTAGTTAATGCTAATAAATGTTCTGATCATACTACAGGATCATCAGGTGGTTACACAACAGTCAATCAGGAATTATTAAACAATTACAATACATTAAAAATCTCCATTGCAAAGAACATTCACTCAATGATGTCCAGATATGTAACTGTCATTTATTTTGAGGAACAAAATAATCAGTACATGGACTCTGTGGGCAAAATGAAAAGCTTTTTAATATTAAAGCAAGTGGTATGTAGAATAACCACTGTGTTTTCATGAGTTAAAAAAGTAACATCAAGTCCAGATATTATTTGTTTTTTAAATCCTACAGTACATAAAAGTTACTGTTTTTAAAAGCACCTGTGCATGTGTATGGAGAATGGTGTTCAGCAGTTCCTTGCATCGTGTCTCAGAACGTAGTGTGTGCACAACAAAGGTTCGCATCTTGACAGGTTGGCATGGTGACAGCAGCCACACCAAAAGATGTGCAGCCTGCACTCGAAGCAGGTCTCGTGCAGCCCACATAACAGCACTCCAGGCACTGCGCTGACCAGCACTGCGCTTCTCAAGAACAGAGCTCAGACCTTGCAGCATTGTGGCCAACAGTCGACGTGCATAACTTTGTTCCGCATTGCAACCTGACAATTTGTGTCCATTTTGTTGTTCTGTAATACACAAACCAAAAATTATAGCATTCTTACTCAATGGGATTATTTATTATCAAGTCAGTTCCACCAAAATATATATATATTAATTCAAGTTTCGTACATCAGAATCTCCTTGTCCTGTATGTAATTCAGGTTCTGATATTTTTAGGCAGACATACAAATAACTGGCCAGACGCGTGTCCAGCTAATAAGATATTACACATCTAAGCATAATTTTCACCTGCTACAGAATGTAAAATTTTGCATATATGAGCCACACCGATAAATACAATACATTAAATAATTAAATCATCAATGTGGAAAATTATCCTTCTCTTTCTTTTCTGCTAAAAACATCTGAAGTATAAAAATTATGATTTAGTAAAACAATCCTGAAATACATATATAATAACTGACATAATGTAGCCAACACATTAATTATAACAGCAGTTGAAAATAACCACAAAAGCTTAGCTGAAGCATCATAACCTTCTACTTAATAAATGCTCTCTCTTACTCTCTGCTCATTTCATTTAAAACAATAGTATATGTTGCTATCAGCCTAGTTTTTCTGTGTACTGCAATTTTAAACAGCATTTCACTGTGTGCAACCTTTTTAATTTTACTACATTCCACTATAAATAAAAGCATTCCCTACAGTAATAAACAACTGATATCTTCCCGGTGCATTTAAAACGTTGCCTCGATCACAACACAACCTATCTCTTTCTCTAACGATGGGGTGGCATTAATGCCAAGTTATGCAGAATTTGTTGGTACATTTCCTGAAATGACACAATGCTCAGTATCAGCAGGATAAAGCCAGTCAGCCTGAGCAGTAATACTTGTGACATGTATTCTGGAGATGCTTGGTTCAAATATCAGCTAGGATAGCAACTATCCTCCCTAAGGTGACCTGTTGTTCTCCTCAATGTCTATCAAAAAATTTCAAGAATGTACCTTAAATTCATCCACAATGTGACCTTTCATATATCTTCCAATTTATGTTTCACAATTATCCAGTCACTTGATGCTATATAGCCTGAGAGTTGACAGTGTCATTACACAAAATACAAATACAAATAATCAGTATGGTAATTATTTATTGTTTCATAATTTCCATGGCATATAAGAAAAACTTCAATACAGAGAAGGGATCTGCCATACTTCAAAAGAATGTTCCTGAACTTAATTTACATTAACATAACCAAATATACCTACCTCTGAAGTTGAACAGTTATGAATCAAATGACAAGACAAGAAATGAGAACTGTTATACATTTAGTGATTACCAAATACACATTACAACAAGGAGGAATTTGTAGTTTCAGTAATTTTAGCACCTGTACTTAATGTCTGGGTAAGATTTTCTGCATTCATCCAGACCAACCCTGGGGACCACCCAGCCTCCTTCACAATGGGTACTGGGTCTCTTTCCCAGGGGTAAAGTGGCTCAGGCATGGTAATGACCACCCACCCCTATCTAGTGCCTTCATGGTCTGTTCTCAGGTGAAGTTTACTTTACTCACAATTGAATTAACATTTGAATACCACAAAGATATTAATTAAGCTAGAAAAACTGA
>Ga0123355_10005547_pt1 | contig 18509 bp, 11 predicted proteins | sample TergutEmb28metaG_3_FD_89872 | JGI IMG/M metagenome (GOLD analysis project Ga0123355, IMG submission 89872) | Embiratermes neotenicus P1 segment gut microbial communities from Petit-Saut dam, French Guiana - Emb289 P1 | ecosystem: Host-associated > Arthropoda: Insects > Digestive system > Gut ... | reverse complement strand
CACAACGTAACACCAACACACATCGAACCAGAACAATACAACCCATGAAATAACTCAACAAATAAGTCGCAAGCTCCCGAGGATGGATGTATTAACATCCGAAACATGTTGAGCATTAAATAACGAAATAATAAAGCAAGTGACATCAAGTTGGTCTCTCTTTATTCAACTATGAAGATGATGCACTGTGCAATAAACATAAGATTCAACACACAGAATTACTTACATAAGAAAGTGTTAAAAAAATTTGAAACAACGATATCAGTACTAATAAATATATTCCGGGGTTGGAATCTCAGCAGGAGAAAGAGATTTTCCCTTCCCCAAAACCACCCAGACCGGCCTTGAGACCCATCCAGTCTCCTACTCAACGGGTACCAAGTTTCATTCTCGGGGATTTTGAGGTTTGGGATTTAAAATAACCACTCACTTACATCTAATGCCGAGGTTCAGAATGAGTGGAGCTGTACCTCTACTGTTTCTTAATGCCTTCATGGTGGTGACAGGGATATTTTTGCTTTTCACCTTCCCTGCTAAGTATGAAGAATCACACTTTATCACTACGGAAATAAGCAGAATAAAACTGCTTGGAATTCGTAGTAGTCCGTAAGCCTTAAACATGTCCGACGGTATGAAACTAGTCCACGTTTTCATCAGATTCGAGTGATAAATTCAGCGGAAGGCTCGGGTAATAAATTCATTAATCAGGCCCGTATTGTTCCGCAATAGAGGGAGATTAGTAAACTGCAAACATGATTCTTTATAGAGGACAGTGTTTTACAACACGAAACAGAGAAAGTAACAACGCTCTAGACTGATGCGATAATTTCTGAGGCTTTGTAAAATACAGGATAGGCTTAACACATGGAGTTGATCGGAAAAATATTTAAAACTTAGTTCTTGTTTTACACCAAGAAACTGCCTTTCCATATAAACTTTATCAACTTGATGAAGTTGTTCAGAAAAATAAACTTGTTTTTAGAATACTGTAAGAAGCACACAATTTTTTTAGCTAAAACGTTTCAACCGTAAATAAAGTAGTATAAAAGAATGTCATTTTTTCAAAGGACTAATTATATTTCTTTGCTACTAGTGCCTTAAGAAACTTACAGGCGGCTAAGACGTCATTAAGATTCAAGAATACACCAAAAACGCACTATATTACATATAGAGTATTTACAATTACAACACTAGAACTTAAATATATGTACTACAGTGTATTTGTTCGTATATCCTTGAATTCTAACAATTAGAGCACGGAATTGAATACCATAAAATCCTCATTAAGACTTTAGAGTTTTAAAATCGTTTGTAAATATTTAAGTGGCATGGTAAGGTTTTACTTTAACAGGGTAATAAACACGTTTTACCTGTAGAAGGGATGTGATCGTTTCCTGGCAACATAAAAACAGGTCTAAAATGTCAAGCCTTTTGGTAGATTCAGAAAGGCGCATTTTCATTTATATAAAACACAAGAATAGCTGGCAGGATGCTGTGGAATCAATGCAGAGCTGCTGTGCCTTCCCCTGGACTTAACAAAGTACAGCACCCTGAAGACATATGGGACAGTTGATGTACAGCTCTAAGTACCATCCCGATAAGCGCTAGATGAAAGCGAGTAGCTAGCTTCACAGCCTGACCGTTTTGTTCCTAGGGAAAAAGACAGCGATCATCACTAAATAGAAAGCTGGGTGGAACCCATACCCTGTCTCAAAGCTTTGAGAAGGAAACAAAGATTTGCTCCTGTACAGTCACTATGCGAACTGAGCTACTCCCTCTCCGCCATAAAAGTTGGTTTCCAACGAAGAAACTGCAAATCGCCAGACACAGAAGGACGGGATAAGCGAAGAAGAAACAAGTACTTTATTAGATGACTGAAGGATGGTAACGTAATAAGAATGTTAGTATTGCTGGGAGTGTTATCATTCTCCCACGAGAGCTGCATGAGTGGGTAGAGGCTCATAAACCCTTCCTATATAAGGTAGAAGTTAATAACGAAAGAAAAAACAAGCCATAGAACGGGGTGTATAGAAAATCGACGCCCTCACCGGATATTTGAACTTCGGAATTCCTGTGTTACTCTCCTTTATATCTGAGTTCTTCGGCCGTATTACGAGCGAAACAAGGTTAGAATACTTAATGGGAAGAGCGATAAGGCCAAACAAAAGATCTGGCTTTTATATCTTAAGAGTTACGCCTCTCTTGAGTGTTTATTCTTTGAAAGTGTTTCGCGTCCATAGAGAAAGAGATACGAAATGTCCGCAACAGCGTATTTTTACCGGCACCTTCACTCTGTGTTTGTTGCTAGATTTTAAATTGGCGATAATAGTTCAAGAAAAACACAGAACATGCCAACATATAAATGCGGCTTCCTACGTTTTACATGTATCTTTGCGACAGACTTGCAACACACGGCCGTTTTTCGTGTGGGTGAAGTTTCCGCCACATTCTAGTAACGTACTAACGAACTATCAAGGTATCTATCTGTTTTCTCGCTACGTTAGCAACAGATTTATTGTACTAACGTCGTAAAAGGCGAGGTCGTATGATAAACGCACGTAAGTCTTAATGTAAAGTGTCTGTTACGGTTGCCGTATTTTAACCAAAGTTAAAATTCGTAAAAAGATTTAGTAAAAATCGCCAACAATGAATTGTTTGTGTGTTTGCTGCGGAGAGATAGATAGAACAAAAGTACAGACACAACGAAGTTAAAAGCCGATTTCTGCACATGTGTAACGAGCAAGCCTAATAATGGAGATAGAATTGTAGAAAGGTGCCGGTCTTCCGAATGCGACGCAGTATTTCATGTATTTGATACGTAGGTAAGCACACATAACCGTAGCTTAATTTACAGTAATATTAGTGGACTGACTGAGAACTCAGAATACGTCTTTACTAACCTGCAAGTCGTCTAGACAAAAATAAATACAAAGACCTCCACAACTAGCTTTCGTAATTATGTAGGATGTGAAAGTATGTACATACGTTATCGAAAATTGCGTCACAGCCGCCTGACGTCTAAGGATAGCTATCAGATATTAGGAATGAAAGACACGAATGTATGTATACCTATATCATCCTGGCTTCTCTACTCGTATAGGCCTCAACGATTAGAGGCACGCTTCGACAAGTATTAATTTTTACAATAGCCATTATATCTGAAAATGTGTTGTTCCAAGTATATGAAGTCCCTTCACATTACATGGACCAAGGAATCTAACCCAGTTATTCTGCTAGTGATATCGGCATGTCCAGTTCATTTCCTACTTTATGTACTACATTTGTCTGTGTATGTAACGTTCGTCCCACTTCTATCCCAATGTTCTTGTATTTTACCATTATTTTTACTTCCTTACTGATTGCAACTCTGTCTGATATTACGCCACTGGCACACCAGAAGGCACGAATTTTTTCGGATATGATCTTCCGACTTGATACTCTGTTGTATTCTTGTAGGTACACATGCGCCATTGTGTTGGGAGAACACACACAGGCTCCATTTTCAGAGTATGAGTCATTACGCAGAAGGCTGTCATATGAATACTCACAGCACAGAGGGCCTCAAATGTTATTAATATTTCAGGCGCCTTTCATATCTGGGCTCCAATTTATGTCAGTATTACTGTGTTTCAGGGTCTGATACCCGGGAGAAAGCTGCACCCTTTCTCCCCGATGAGTGGTGCTGTGGACACCTCTCTTGCGTGGTACTGTTACTACCCGCGGATAGCGTCCCTACCCCATGTGAGGACCACCCCCAGCAAGATGCGTGAGAAAGACTCGAGCCCTCGCAAGATGCTGCTGTCTTCCAGCGGACATAGTTCTCCCAAACAGGCAGCAGTGTACCCCCTGTCCATCCGAGTGCCTGAAGATGAGCCGCAACACAACGCAGCTGATGAGATGCCTTTCGATCTATCCCGCAATACGCGGTCAGCAGGACCACACATGTCTCCGGCGGGAAGGCCACCTCCCGGACCGATAGACGAGAAGCTGGACGAACAACCGCTGGATCTGAGGGTGGAGCACAAAAAGTTTTCTCTTGTAATGGTGCGCAGGAGAGTAGAGGACGAGAACCAGAATCTGATCCTTCGCTCGCCTTCTCCTTACTCTCCACCCCTAGATAAGGAAGCGCAACAAAATCAGAGAAGGGAACACGACAAAGAAGACGGAGCAAGTCAACCAACACCTCCGAACTCCAACACTAAGCCCTCGTCTCCTAGTATAAATCCCTACCCAGTTCTGTTTTCACACCAGCCTCTCCACCCCATCATGCTGGAAGCAATGTACAGGGCAGGTAAGGACGGCCCAAGATTACCAATGTCATACCCAGTCAGCCCCCCAGGTTACCCACAACCCCCAAGGCCATACCCGTTTCTCAATCATAACTTGCTCAACGGTCATCAGAACTCACCCTCCGGCGTCCCTCCTCCACCGCCACAATTCGACGTGTTAAGAGCGCACCACCAACACCCGGCTCTTCAGAAACAATACCACCAAGATCCCCAGCCCAACGGCATTACGCCTAGCTCTGGAGGTGGTAAAATCAAGGATCGATATGCCTGCAAGTTCTGTGGCAAAGTGTTTCCCAGGTCTGCCAATCTGACCCGCCATCTCCGTACTCATACTGGTGAACAACCATACAAGTGCAAATACTGTGAGCGGTCATTCAGTATATCGTCGAACCTGCAGCGTCATGTGCGTAATATCCACAACAAGGAAAAGCCTTTCAAGTGTCCTCTGTGCGAGCGGTGCTTTGGTCAGCAGACGAACCTGGACCGTCACCTCAAGAAGCATGAGGCCGATGGCCCCACTATTCTGGACGACCGCAGAAGCCCGTCCGTGCCTCGAGTCCGCTCAACACACTCCATGACTCAGAGCGTCATTGGGGACGAGTCCTACTTTGAAGAAATACGTTCCTTCATGGGGAAAGTAACGACAGATGGAAGAATGATCAAATCCCTGAATCAAAACCATCGAACATCCATCCCTGCACCTGTTTATCATCTAAATCACCTGCCACATCGGAGTATGAGTACAGAAACCCTAGCAAGACGGTGCAACTCTCCTCAACACATAGACACTAGCAGCAGGGAAATCCACGAAGATAGAAATAGGGGACGGTCTTTTTCTAGTGATAAAGATAATTCTTCCTCTCGATCATCTTCCTCTTCTTTAGCAGGATCCTCGTTGTCTCCTCCACGAACTGCCTCCCCTCCTGCTACACTAGCACCTCACCAGCTGTCGCCAACGCCCGAAGCCCCTAACAGCCCTGAAGAGGAACTATCCTCGCCTACTAACAACACCTGAGGTATACTTTCCATTTTAACTTTCGCAAGTATACGCGTTGTCTCTCTCTCTGATTCCGTCTTGGTTAGCACTTTGAAGAAATCGAGAGCAAGGCCTGAAGCGATGTGGTAAAACTGGCAGGGCGTGGCGAAAGTGTAACGAGGAGCTTCTGGTGGCACCACGCGACCCGGGACGAGGTCAGTCCGCTCTCCTACGTATCAGAGCTACACAATAAACTAAAAGAACAAAACTTCTGTTACAATTACTCGGCATATTTCCACTTAACGTAAAAGTGGAAGAATAAGTACAAACAAGAAGCGTTCTGCTACTGACGGCAAAGTAAATAACAAATTGAAAAATATCTCTAATTGAATACATGTGTGATCCTACGTTACGAGTCACGAAAACCGATCATATTTTAATAAATTTGAAATATTACATCCTTTATCACGTAGTTTTACTAAAATCACTATCAAAAAAGGGACAAGTGTACACTCTTTACCCGGGATATTGTTACTTTCTTATCAGTAATAAAATAAATGTTTGCTAAAAACTAAAAAAAAAATTAAAATTAAAAAAAAACATAGCAGTTTAGTTAATAGAGTAAAATGCTGGTAACGAAGTTTTGAGTATGGTTAAAAACTTTTCAGGCCATATTTTAACTTCGCCGTAACGTCTATGGCTACCGCACGCAGTAACAATAGTAAGTACCACATACCATAAAGTGTTTGACGGCCCCCCCCCCCCCCCCCCTTCAAACCGGCAGCGGGAACCTAAAATGTAAAAAAGTAAAATGACAATGTTATGAGTGAAAGCCATGTTATGGGGGAAGACAGACAGACAGCACCAAATGTCGGCACTAGACAGGGACGAGTTATTATTATTATTATTACCATCATCATCATGTTCCAGTCGTTTTACTTCCGGGGATAAAGCCATCAGCACTAACTAGCCATGAGTTTCTGTACGACACACAGCCGGCCTGGACTTTTGAGGAAGTAAAGAATATATTGTTCCTGTCAAAAATTGAACAACTACATACGTACACGAATTTCTAGTTAAGGGTACTGGATTCATATTTAATTTTTGTTTTCAATGAGCATTTTCTTTCTTCAATTTACCTAAAATTTTCTGACCTTCGTATTAATAACAAAGGATACACGATGTAACTGCTCCATAAATGGTAAGAGTTGATGCAAGTCATCGGAAAGAGGGCTCATGTAATTCAGAGAGTCAGGTGCAAGTTAAAATCGAGCACGCTAGTGTCTTCAGTCACAACAAGACTTGCATTGTCTAAAACATGAAGCCGTGTAGCCTGGATGAAGGGAAATGCTTCCTACATCTTTACAGTTAGTGGAGACAAAACGTTCCTCCAAAACACTCATACCTCTCAATCAGAGTTCACGCCTTCGCCTCCCCGCAGATGGTTTCTTCATGTTCCCCGCCATGACAATCTGACATCTCAAAAGGATTTATATCAGATAGAGAGACTTTCCTTATTGATCTTCTGGTGCCTACTTCTTTATTTCTTTCGCTTTCTTTGTACCTCGAGGAGAGTTTTATTGTTATATTTATTATATTCTTCATGCTCCCTCCTTCCTTTCTTTCCAACAAATTATAATCACTGTGTGAGTTAAACTAAACCCTCGTTTCGTTAGATGTGTTCCCTGTGACACCTTTTACGGAAAAGCTAACAGGTCTTATAGTCCAGACTTGGGTGCAGTGAAAATTCAGAGAACATTTGAATCATTCCGCTGAAATTAGTGGAATTGGTTGCCATGTTTAACACTTTAAAGCTTCATTTTCATCTAAATAATATCAAAATCCACCTCCTACATCGCGGAACCCACATTCAATCTTCATCACCATAACGAAAAAATTAAGGGGTTGTATGGTAATAATTTCGGTCCTTTCTGGTTTATACGAAATCTGTAATTATACTCTGCGGGCACAATACAAAAGCATCTGGTTCGTCTAGTTACCGCCCTGTCCAAAACGTACACTTTGGGATAGGTATAAACAACCAACGGCTTCTTGCTTGCTAGATGGAGAGCATGCTGTAAAGTAGCTCTGGAATTCACGAGAATAACTGAAGCAGAACGAATGCGCAAGACAACCCAGTTGTCTTCAAAGAACAAGGGTCTGCTGTTAAGAAGTTTAATAAGTTAAATTACCGCAGGAGACACTATGTCTTAAACAGTTCAATGAGCTAATCACGTTTTCACTTTCGAAAGGAACCAGATTTCAAATATACGTAAAACAAAAGAAGTAATATGAATAGCGTTAATTGTTTATGCACAAGAGAGAACTAGATAACTTGAAGAGGAAATAAGCCGAATGGTGTTACGGTTTATCGTCTTTAAGCATCACTTTCAATATATCTCTTTCTCTGTCTTAAACGGGAGAGCCTTCGTCAATGATCATGTCGCTTTAAATAACAAATCAAAACGATGGAGAAAGTTTTGCCTGTATAGAAGCTTGCTGCAACACGACAAGTGTGCGGTGTTACAGAAAGAGAAAAACTGGATTATGATTACACCCTTCTGTCCTTCCGCCCCTCTTTCCTTTCAACATGGACAGAGTACAAGACTCCAAACATCCAACCACGTAGTACAACACGTGTTATCATGAGAAACTTGTAATTTAGCTGAAGAAATATTGAATATGGCTCCTGTAGCCGACCAGACCTCCTCAACAAATTTATCCAGATAGGAAAGTAGTCACGTTAGTAATTATGAAGAATAGGCCTCCATGTACGAAGAAAACGTAATTTCGAAACACAAACCAAAAGAAAGATATTTTTCTAATATTATACCACAAATTCAGTTTCAATCAAAATAATATTTTAAAGTGAATATAAATATTATCTTGGTTTAGAAAGTGGTCTCTTGTCTTGCAGGTGGCAGGTTATTTTATACCGGACTACAGGGTGTCATAACTTATAAAATCAAATATGAATATTCACCTCTGTGGAACCTCATGTATAGAATTGGTGCATTTGATTTATTCAGAATTTCAAACTCATTTTTGTTCCGTACATATAAAAAATACAAACTTCGCTTGAAAAGTCTCATTCTGTAGAGCCACATAAAAGTCAGTGGTGTTCAAGGATGAGAGCAGCATAAAACACTTTTTTTTTGTCTATTGCTTATCGTCCAACTTCGTTGCCGCAGTTTGGATTGTAATACGAGGGAGTTGAGTTTGAAAAAATGTCTTAACACTTTCAAGCCTGAAACTGATCAAAGTAATACTTCAAAATTCAGTAGGATGATACTTGTTTCATAGAAAACACTACTTCAGCATGACAAACAAAAGAAATTACTGGTCTTTGAGGAAAAAAATATATTTATTTTGAGAATAACACAAATTACAAAACTGCGTAGCTCTGTGAGAAAAATTAAGAGATGTCAATATTAAACTAATTGGTATAGATAGTTACCAGTTTTCTTTAAGGGTTAACGCTTTGGCTTGTATGAACCGCACAGGTTTTTTTAAAAGTGTTGTTACAAGAGTTAAATTATGGGAGGGACAGAGCCTAATATGCAGCTGTGTCCTATAGCGTACCGGCCTGCGCCCGGGTTCTGGATGCAATAACAGGAAACCACATCAGTGACGGGTTGGGTGGATCCGTTAGCTAAAAACCTTTCTGTTGCAATGGGAAGGATTATATTCCAAATTAAATTATTTGGTTAAGTTTCTTAGCACGAAAGAAAAAACACTTTCGAAGAAATTCCAGATTCATGAACTAATAAATCTGATAAAATTAAGTCTAAACAGGGTAAAAGTTTACATTTTTCTTAACAAAATAACTTCGAGTTTTATATCAAGAAACTATCTAAATTTAAAGGTGACATAACGATATATCTCGCACTTCGTATTATAGAAGTGCCACTTTAGAATTCTGGTACGTCAACCAGTTGTCTAGAATGAGGATCTTCTAGAGTTTTCCCAGATAAATTCCAAGGTAGAAGACACGTATTACTGTAAACAAAACATTATCCTATGAAATGTAACAAACAAATATGATGTCAAATTCTGCCGGATTCCAGTCTTAGTCTCAATTTGCCGTATATGTTTAAGTGTACTAAAAATCCATTGATTAGTTGTGCTTATTTATTAGAAAACTATTGAATAACTCTTTAAAGAATTCAATTCGTCGGAATGATATTTAAGAGTATAGTTCCTACATCTCAGGAAACTAGGCCACGACATCAAAGGACCATTTCTTGTATGATGTTTAGAGAAATATTCGTTGTTCAGCCTACTTTAAACATAACATAACATAAGATATATATATATAACTTTCGATGATAATATAGACTTTCTAGAAGTTAAAACAAGTAGTATATTTATGTCAGTAATTAACCAACTTGATGCACAAAATTTTTGTTTTACAATAAGTTTATTTCATGCCTCTACATGTTTCGAGCACACGTGCTCATCATCAGAAGGTCAAAAATGCATTACACAGCCTCTGGTGTCATCACACCTATAGGTGGCCGTCTCGTGCACAGGTTGAGAGTCCTTTCTCTTTAGATGCACGGTCAGCAAAACGTTAAAACAAGTAGTATATGTCGTTACCACTGTTCCTTAAGGGGTTAAAGTAGCTTCTTCTAAGTAACCTAATGATGTATTAAAAGACTCGAGCACGATACATTAAAAATGGGTTCTATTTATTAATCAAATCAAATGTTCTTCGCTTTGATGTGTTTCTACGTGAAAATTTTGCGTTCAGCTCTATTTAAACCCGATATAATATTTAGCAATTACAACTTGTTTCTTGTCTTGTTCTTTATAAAGTCATTTGTAATTCTGGAATTTATTATTTGTAAGCATGTTGCTCATTGCTTACCCAGATATTCATACCTGTTTTCACGCACCTACAGACACTGGGAACACCGCCGAATGCTCCGTCTTTTCTATAAAATTATTACGCTCCATTCCTTTGCCACTTCAACTTATCCTCATTTTGAAACGAAGTGGATTCATATTTTCATGCAGCTGTGTAAAATAACTGAAGAAATATTAGTTAGTATGGAAAGAAAAAGAACATGATTAAATAAGTTCCTAAAATTGGTAGGAAAGAAGGAGTGAAAGAAAGTCATAAGAACCAAGTAAAGATAGAACGAAAATAAAGTAGTGCAAATCAAAAAGAGAGACGTTAATAAGAAATAAAATGAAAATGGAAAGCGGAAAGAAAATAATGAACAATGCAGTGAAAAAGTTGAGAAAAATACATAACAATCATAAACATGAGTGGAAGATAAAATTATACAACGGGAAGAGAAAAAAGATAAGAGAGAAGACAAACTGGGAAGGAAAAGAAAACGAAATCGGACAGTGGAAAAGAGAGGTGGAAAATAGTAAAAAGTAAAGCAATCCTATTACAAGCCTGGACAGGCCCTGCAAGTTTCAGGAGGTTGAAGTTCCCAGATTTCTGAAAAATAATAATAAGACGAAATAAAAAGGGAAGAGACAGAAAAAGAGACAGACAAAGCATCATGGTGGAACGGCCTACAACCCATCACATTCTTCTTCTCACAGTAGTACCGGGGCGAATGGGACAAAGATTGAGACAAGTAAGAGACGTCTCTCTTAAACGTGAAAGTAGTCTGAACTTAGGCACAACATTTGTTCAGGCAACCCACCTCGCACTCACGGAGTGCGTCAGCAACTCAACAATTTGTGACAGTCTCTTTTGAAATAGTCTAACGTACTGAAGAGAACTAGCTGCTCAGACTGTGACAAAGTTTCTGACAAAATTGTTATTTATGCAAATGTAAATAACGATAAACCTCATTGAACAGCTTCTCAGACATTAATGTTCAATATTCTGAAGGTTGCAATTCGTCTAAAAATATAATAACTATTTTTTTATGTTTGTGTGACCGTGCATCATTGATACAATAATATAAACAGCCAACTAGATACAATATTAATAATTTTATTAATAATATCAATCAGTTCCACGGAACTGGTTACAACCAGTTCCACCTCATTCTGGTCACCAGCAGTCAGCATCGTCGGTGCTTTATACCACACGCTGTAAACACATTCTAGTACTCCTGAGGATGGGCGAAATCATCGCCCGAAACATGCTGAGCTGATTGAAATTATTAATAAAATTATTATTGTTGCATCTAGTTGACTGTTTATATTATTATATATAAACTAATTCAGTTCCTGCCCAGCACTGCACTCAGTTAGGTACATCAATCAGTTAACGATTAGGTAAATAAAGGGTTTTCATTCGGGGATGTATAGAAGTCAGTAGGCAAAATATAGTGTTTCCGAATGCTAAAACAGATAGTGCATCTAGTTACTGTTTGGCTTTAAATTGCTAATAATGTAGAGGGACTGAAGTGTCTAATGACCAGAAGACGATTCACAGGTTGCTGGGAAATGTGGAGTTAACCGGGAGTAGAAACCAGCTACAAGTACGATCAGACCTCTTGGAAGAAGCATTTGTGTTTGTGTCACGCACAGTTGAAAGATTTTACAATTTTTTTGTAACAAATACTTCCAACACGTTAAACTTTATAACTGTGTCACAAATAATTCAATCACTTCAAATTTTAACTTTGTGTCACAAATAATTCAATTTCCTAACACTTCACATTCGTGTCACACATAATTCAATCACATTACACTGTACGTTTGTGTCACACACATTACAGTCAAGTTAGGATTTGTTTTTGTAGCATGTATTTCCTTTACATTAAAATTCTCAAGCAATTTCAGGTATCATCTTTATCAAACTTAAAGGCAGTGTATGCAGGCAAATATCAGGCCTAATTTTTCCGAGAAGTGACGCCTTAAAATTTGGTTCATATTTAGTGTTTCGTAAGAACCAGCTGCCTCCATATTCCGTCCACTTCAATTTTCTAGCCTGAAGAAGGAAGCTGAAGATTCTTCCGAATCGTTGCTAACTGTCTACAGAAGTATGGTTTTATATCCCATTCGACATTTGCCTACAGATTTACCGCCGACAATATCTCACATCTCACCTAGCATACAATGAAGCTAAGTCGAGTCGCCTTGTCAGACGTCCTGCCTTATTTGGAGAGGTCCTGGTTTCAAATGTCGGGCTGAATACGTACTATTCAGAGAAGGTGTCATCGTCTTCCTCAGATTTCCCACGAAAAATCCAGCATACTCTCTGGAGTTATTGTCAGATCGCTACCTTCCAAACAGTTACCAACATCTAGTTATTCCAAGTATTATATTTGTTTTTGAGAAGTCCTTAGACTATGAATAAATAACTAGCGTAGAATTATGGCACTGTTCGTTAAGAATCAATATGCCTTGGTTATTAACTTAATTGAAATAGATTTTCGTATCACTGAGACAGAGTTACAAAGAAAAGGGGCCTTAACTTATAATGTCAGAAAATTTGTGGTCCCAGTCAGTTCGCGTAATACTAAGACAGCGTTGGTTCTCAAAATAATTTCCCGCTGAGTGTAAGAAGTTCAGAGGGTAAAATGATATTCAACAATTAATGTGCCTTACTTTGGGCCCAGAAAAGAAGCCTAAAACGTATTTATGACAGAAAAATCACCTATCAATACTACCTCTAGTACTAAGTTTGAATAAAACAGTGTGTTAAATCACACAATTTTGGTCATATTTCATTTAAAATTCCGCCTTTTTGCAATTTTCCTATCAGGTAAAATCGGTCAAGGCATTCGTATCCAGATACTAAGCTTAAACACCATAAATAATATCTACTTCTCCATTTCAAACTCAGTCTTTTGAAAATTAATCGCTGCTTATACTAAGAACTGTAGGACAGACATAATTAAAAACTACGAACAAAATACGGGGTCTGATAATGTCAAAAATGATGTTACATTCAGTTATCATTATGGTTTAAAGGGTTAAGTGATCTTAAACGTAAACTTTACGTGGTGTGCACTGGGCACATTTATATTGCAAACTTCCTCCAACGAAAATATCGGTAATTTTGTTGGATCTCTAAATGTTTTCCTTCACTCTCCCCACCAGTAATTCCTAGAACCATTAACCCAAAAACCACTCCACCCAGCATTTTCTTAAGAGTGAACTAATCTTTTTTAAGAAGTCATCGATAAATTATACAGTATGTAGAAAATTGTTTATGACAATCTTTTTTCAGAATTATGTAATTCATCCTTAAATCGTTTTTCATAAAAAGGACGCTTAATACATGTGTCAAAATTTGCAGAAGAGAGACAACGAGAAAGTCGGCACTATTATAAATTACGGCAAAGATGGTAAAGGAGGGAATGGAAATGAGGGGATTAATATTATTATAATACATAAGCAAAATAAAAAATTCTCTTCACGTTTTTGTCTACAAACAATTCTGTACCACCAGTCATAATTGTGAGAATTACATCTAAATATTTCCACCTACGTATGTCTTCTTCGTTCATCTCTTCTTATGTTTCGGAGTGGAAAGAGGAAATTAATATAATATTTCTAAATGGTTTTTAAAGAGAGATTTGTTTAAACCTGCAACCTATCAGAACGCAACGTATTTCATATCCCAGATTACACGATCTCGAAATATGATCTACAGAGCTGCTTCATGTGTACAGAAAAATGGAGAACATTTCCGGCATATTTTATGAACTTTCATATATATTTAAAGTTGAGTGAGCTAAAAAGTACAATGTTTTCCATTTGGGTGCATTTGCGCATGGATAGATCTGTATAATTAAATGGACGAGATATCACACAAGTGGGGTACCTGCTTTTTCAATGTTTTCAATTAGTTATAAGTTTTAAAATAATTATTGTGTTCCTATTATATATGCATCAGTGCAATTTCATAAAGTTACCTTTGTCTACAAAACAGATGAGAAACAACGTGCATAGTCTGGAGTTTAGTGGACATTTTGATTAAAATTGCCAATATAAATGTTAACTAAATAGTTTTGTTTCGAGAGTTCGAGAGTTATTCATGTAATTAAGAATTTCAATAAAATAATTTTGCCTGTGTCAGGATCTGAAGGCAGGACTGTCATGAACATTCTGCTTATGTGTCAGTTTGATAAAGAAATAAGTTTACATCGAATAAAAGACATAATTCTTGTTCTAGCACTATATTCTTTTACATGTATACCTGGCATGCGAATGCTTGTTTCATGAACGCTTGGTAACACCGTTCTAATGGCTAATATTTTCCTATAGCTGAGAACAGTGCCTTATGAATGTTGGTAAGTGTATGTAGAAATGCTTTTAATTTTCATCCTTTGGCCCTTTGAAGCCTAACAGTAATTTAAATAATATTTAAAAATTGAATTCCTACCTCACAGAAACCATACGGTGTCTCAATGACTAAGGCCAATCTGTTAATACTACAAAGTGAGCATAAAGTCTTTCACTGATTACAAACATTAATTACAAGAAAACTACTGTAGGTGGAATATAAACACATTTTCTTAATGTAACTCAAGAAGTTTTTTTACAACACATTAATACACTTCAACATGTGTTCCTTTTTGTTGCACGGTGAACGTCTAATGGATAATCAATTTCTCTCCACGTGTTCTCCAACATGTTTTCAGTTATTGTAGCAAAAACTTATTCTTGCCTTCAAATTTGTAATATCTGGAACTGGTGTCGAAAACACTTTGTCCTTAACATACTCCATAAAAAGAAGTCAAGGAGGGTGATATCTGGCGATCGTGGTGGCCAGGGTGTCGGACCATCTCTCCCAATACACTTGTTTGGAAATGTTGCATCCAAAAACCAAATGTTACAAATGTTACAGTAAACAGATAACATAAAATTTTAGAAAATAACTTAAGTAGTGGTAAAAAATGTTTGCATTCTACGTAGTTTTCTTGTAATAAATGTTTGTAATCAGGGAAAGACTTTATGCTCACCCTGTATTTAGAGAAAAGAATAATCGTTACCTTTTTTCTGATAATAATTTGAAACACGTACGTAAGTCCTTTTCGAAAAGTGGCAGAGCATTTTTCTTTTTTCAATATTAAAGCAAGACCTACACACTAACAAACGAACTTTAAAGGGCAAAGGCAAATATGTTAAAGTGGTATAATTATCGTGTTACTTATATCATTAGTTTCTGCTACATTATTTTCAATAATCCGTCACTGGATACTTCACATATTTGGTAAAGGTTAAACGAAACAATAATTGTACACACCACAGTTCGCGGCATCACCGGTAAACGGTAAACGTCATTTACAAAAACACTGCAGAGGATAAAAATTTTGAAATAGGCGAATACGAAATGACTGCATCATTTTACGGCTGAAAGTTTATTGTACAATCAGTTCTTGATAATTGTGATTTTAGGGTCCTAAAATCAGACGTGGTTAATACCGGGCCGACTGCGTCAGCCTGCAACACTCATTGAACCTTCCTCCTTAACAAACGAACTTGGCAGTCATAATTTTTATACGTGTTTGTTTTATGTTAGCATAATTCCTCTGCGCAAAAAAATATATTTATTGGTACAGATTGGAACGCTTGCAGCATCATATCTGCTCTGTCGCTTAATGTGTCCAGGGTTACCTTTAGTTACCAAATTCGATTAAGTCTGGGCTTGGGAGATGTGATTCCTACAATATATATATATATGTATGTATATATATATGTGTCATTTTCACATCCTCGTGCATTCTTGTAATCCTGATGGCAAGGTAGCTTAGAGTGTTCAATTCGTTAACTTAAATGTCTGTAGTTCTTAAAATAACGTTGCCATAGCAATGTTTTCTGCAAGTTCCCAACATATATTTTATTTAAAACTTTTGTTTCTAAACACTGATTTACAATGATGTTCATTCCTCTTATTTTTAAAGAATAAGGGGTATCTGAAGGATAATAATAATAATAATAATAATATTACTAATAATAAAAATGGTTACCACAATATGGCACCTGTAGTTTGCAAAAGCAAGGAAGTGCTAATAACATTGCACTAGTCATAAGGAAAGTGAAATTGTTTAAAAAATAAAAGCAGAAATGCTTGAAATTAGATTGGTTATTGAATGCTACTCTATGTACATAACAAAAAGTTTTGAATATTTAATTTATCCATAGTATTTTATATATGTATATTGTTTGGTGATTATCAGATATGTAATAATTTGTAGATAATGTAATTTTTGGTGAAATGAGTGTTATACAAAACCGAAGATACAGGTAGGATACTTATGTAAATTGATAAATTGTAATAAAAGACAAATACGAAACAGCCTACGCGAAAAATATTTGAGTTGTTGTTTTATTTCAAACATGTATGCTACAACTAAGAAACTTATGCGAGGAAGTTAAAACTGGACGTATGTTTTCAAGTCATATTCTTATGTCTTGCGTTTCGAAAGTTGAGTTACTTTAGGAGATCGTGAGAAAAACGAGACAAGAACACATTTTTCTTTGCAAAGACCTAAGGAAAAGACACACCTGTTAGATCTTAACACATATTAAAATAACAAAACCTATCGACGAGAATGTAATCATACGTAGAACCCAACGGGACCAGAATTGGGCCAGAACAGGGCGTAGTGGCCGACTCCTGTGGGCACAACACAGAATATTCGGGTTCGAAAACAGAATGTTTTTAAATAGCTGAAAGAAAGCCTGGTCCTAAAAGGAAATTTCGTGTCAAGGACTTAACTAAGTAACTAACTAACCAACCAGCAAACTAAATGGTCGATAGCGGCCTTACTTTCCCATTCTTTTCTTATTTTTTTTCTGCGCTGTGTCCAAAGTGCAGGTGTAAATTTCCGACTTAAAATAACCAATTTTTACGTTTTGAACATACAGTTCCTACCTGATGTAAAATTTGGTGTATGTGTTCCAGAATGGTTGCTAATTCAAATTAATTAACTAAATCCATGGAACAGACAACTTAACAGTATGTCACCTGTGTAAATATTCCTTCTCTTATGAGGAATTCGACTTCTGATTCATGTTTACAACCGCACCTGGTCCCTGTCTTGAGTAACCCAAAAAATATTTGAAATTGCACAGCCTAATACAGTAATTACTGAGATATCGTCTGACAAATCACGTGACTGATATGTATCAGGACCAGTGTGATAATATATGTGCATGCTTCTCATTCTGGTAGAAATGTCCTGATTCAGAAATTTCCTCCTTAATTTAAGTTTCTTGAACATGTACCAATAATTTTACTCCAAAAAGAAATAAACATTGTGAAAATAGCATTTTGATTTATTAAATACGCTATGAATGGGACGTGTTCAGTTCCAGAGAAGAGGTTTCCCAAATTCCCTCTTTGCTAATACACTGCACTGTGTCCAGTCGTTCTCCCATCTGATATGAATCGTCATGTTAGTGCTACCATGTGAACAATCTGTATTAACAGAGAAGATTCTATGTGTAGCTATTGTATTTATATCCACTTGTTTCAATGTTGAGTGATAAAATTAAACCCCACACCCACCATGGTGTAGGATATTATATTTTTCACTAAATTTTCTTCATTTGATTTAAATATTTGATATCGGTATGGGGAAAAGGTAAATTTCCCTCTATAACATGCCGTGAAGGCACAAAGCTGAGAAAAGGTGTAGCTCTACTATTTCTTTAACCTCGGCGCCCGATGAAAATGTGCGGTCAACGCAAAGGCCCGGTTGCTTTACTGCCCGGCTAAAAGCTCAGATATCCGTTGTGTGGATGCTAGAACCGGGCTGCACAAAAGCGCGAAATATCTCTCTCCTCGGGTTTTGAAACCCGAGACGTCCAACCCTTTGCGAGCCTGTAGTCTGACGTCGGTACTACTGAAGATTTTTATACACTCTTAGTAGTCTCGTAAGAAAAATTGAAGCAAAACAGCTTAGGCGTTTTGTTATCGGTGCCCTTTCTTGCATCATCAGTTAACAAATCCTCAACAAAATGATGTTTTTCTTATTAACAATGGACGAAAAAATCTGACAATTCGCTAAGCGCTCCATCTCCATGTATTGCAATGAAGTTTATATCAGGGTGATTTAGTAGATATCGTCGAAATATTTCAGGTTTGTTTGAAAATCGAAAACTAATGACGAACACAGCACAAGTTCATCTACATACCTTCTGCGCTTGTCTCGAATACGAATTGCTATATATATATATATATATATATATATATATATATATATATATATATATATATTTGTGTAAAGAAAAAAAAAAATTTTTATGTTTTTTTTTTTTTTTTTTTATATTTATATATTATTCAATATTTTTTTTGTGTTTATATGTAT
>Ga0123355_10005546_pt1 | contig 18510 bp, 10 predicted proteins | sample TergutEmb28metaG_3_FD_89872 | JGI IMG/M metagenome (GOLD analysis project Ga0123355, IMG submission 89872) | Embiratermes neotenicus P1 segment gut microbial communities from Petit-Saut dam, French Guiana - Emb289 P1 | ecosystem: Host-associated > Arthropoda: Insects > Digestive system > Gut ... | reverse complement strand
TATTAACCTTTTGGCGCCGGAATTATTTTTTTAATTTTAGCACACCTGTATATAAAATGTGAATAATACAGGAACCAAATATGTTAGATTTATGAAACAAACTGCATTTTGAAGAGGAAAAAAATGGAGAGTATATACCATGTTTACAATTTTCAGTACCTATATTTGTTGAATAAATATATAATATGCAACGTTTAGAGGTTAGCAGTGCGGTACGACCACTATAGTCGATGTTAGGTGTCAAAAGGTTAAACATATTATGTATGCACAATGGTGTCCATATGAAATCCAAACTGCAACATACTGGAATCTCCTCAGTTGAAGCATAACAGCCCTGATGCCTGTGTTCTCATCCAGCAGTATCCTTCTGCTACCTAATCTCCTTGTACGCACTCTGACGCAAAAATTTGGTGTGCATTCAAAAACATTGCTATTCAATTTTTTTTTTTTTAATTTTTTAAAAATTGTTACATCTTAAATTGTGGAACTTTAAACCCAGTCAGGGAGTGTCTCTATCTATGGCTTTGCTTGTAAAGCAGGTCCTACTTTTCTGTGTGGCTATTTCTGGGAGCACCACCACCACACTAGCCTTGTATTTGAGCTTCTACAGTACACTCTGGACCTGTCTCAATGCAATGGTAACAATGAATAAGGGATGTATGGGTTACATAAAGAAGATACACGTCTTTTATATAGTTTTAATTAAGATGTCATTGATATTCTTACAGGCAACACAAAAAGAAGCCACAAAATTGAGACAACGAAAAAAATGTGAGTGTGAACACCTCTTTTGATTTGTACTTCTCTAGGCGCAACCATCTCTGCACATTTTTTCAATACCCAAAAGCAGTCAGACTTGCGAGGTTTATGAAAACATTATAATATTTTATGTCACTTTGCTCCATATTACAGCAAAAGACTGCACTCAGCAATGCCCCATATAATAAAGTAGACAGAACCTTGCGTCAATCATTATAAAAACCCTCGAATTTATTCCTGTTGACATAATACAAGAGCACTGGACTAGAAAAACATAAAAATTTCAGTAATTGAATTACTTACTTATTTTCCAATTCATTTTCTAACTTTACAAGAGGATGCACTGCAGAAATACAGCATATTTCCAATATAAACCAATATTTTGTCACTGTCACGAGAGTGAAGGGCCTAGGTGGAGGGATCCACATGTATGACAGAACAGACTACAATTAAACCTACAATTGTTCGAAGTGCAAACTATAGCTGGTTACAAATATCCAACTCACTACAAACGATGTACTGGAGTGCAGAGCAGAAATGAATGTATAGCAAGAAAAACTTCACAATTCAAAGTGTGTACCAGGGACATCAAAACAATGTTGTTTCTGTTGTAGTTTCATACAACATTTATTTTAAAACAGATTTTTCAGGGATATTATGTTGTTGTGGATTTAGTGTGTCGCATTTCCAGCGTTTCTTTGTAAAATATCAGCTTATATTGCCTGTAAAATCGAGCTAAAGTTCTAACTTACAAGCTGTATACACGGCTCTCAAAACACCCAAACGTAATATGACTAATGTGTTTCACATGGTTTACAAAACAATATAACTGAATGATGATCCTAAAGAGAATCATTATTACTTTGCTGCAAATAAAATAGTGTTCTTATCTGTCAACTACTCCATAGCCATCTCACTGTACATGTTCACCTACTTTTACAAAATACAAGCGGATGTTACATGAAAAACTTCAATGTGTATGTGTGGGTAGATTAAAAAATACTGAAGTGTCAGTGATCCCAGTCCACATATATGAAACTTGCACAGAAAGAAAGAAAAAAATGGGAAGAAAGCATAAAGATGGCAAGTCATATTACAATACATAAAAATCCTTTTAACATAAAAATTACAAGAAAATCTAACAATTTTTCACAATGACACATAATGCATGCTGAATGGTATAAAACAACTGTAACTCACATACTGGCTGGTAAACCAGAAACTAGAATTTACTGTACCAATGAACAAAGTGAAATAATATGATCGATTTGTATGTTGATTCTGGTTCTCTGCCACTGTTTAGTATCCATCAGTGTAAAAAATTAAAAGGCTATTAAAAATCCCATTCCTTTTCTTAAATGTTGGTAACTACAGCACATACTTTAACAGAATTTGACAGTTTTACAAAAATGTGCAAGTTAACAAATTAGTATCGAAGATGTGGCCAACTCCACTAGTTCCAAAGCTAATCGTGCATGATAAGGAGTTCAGTCTATTGCATCAAGAATCAAATACTGACATCATGTTCAGGAAATCCCTTTCTTGGAACTTGCTAAGTGCTCTGCCCACAGTTTGAAAATTATTTTCTTTGGAAATGTTATAAACCTGAACAAGAATCTAACAAGAATGCAGCACATGGACAAGACAAGGCATAAGTAAATAACTATGTCATACCTATGATTCCAACTGGCATCACTATCTTGTTGGAATGGTCTCAGAAAAGTTAACTTACTTCATACACAATATAACACAGTTTCCTCCTGCTACACTGTTATACCGAATGCTCCATGATGTACTGGCCGAACTTCAGGAGCGTGTTCTACAGGTCATTTGGAACAAAAAATGTTGGACACTACAGGTTGTCTTTAGGTGGTGTATCATGTTCCTATTTGGACACTATCTTGATTAGAAGCTGTGGCTGCAAGGGGTGGTCAAAATGAAGAACATGCCAACATACATCTCACAGTATTCCACACTGCACAACAAATACAGATGTTTCCAGGGAGATAGGTTCCTTTGCATGCGTGAATGCAGAGCGTGAACAACAGCACGGAGAGATCAATGTTCTGGCAGCAGTTCACTGAAGCCCATGAACAAATATGCAGAATTTCCAGGATGACTGCTGTAGCACACACAGGTACTGCTCCATGATAGTTTCCATCTCTGTCAATTTTAAAGAGGGAATCGCGCCTTGGCAAGAAATCACACCGTGTATGACTTTGTGAACAGCTTCAACCAAAGCCACAAATTCTGCCTGACATTCTGTTTAGAAATGGGCCTCAAGTTACATGGGGTGATAAAACCATCATAATGAATTAACCCCCATGGGCACAGCAAAATCCACACAAGGAAGCACAGTTGCTTTCAACATTTCAGTTAACATGTGGTGCGGTGGTAGGTGGGGTATTAGGCAATGACTTGACTGAACCACAGGATATCAAAGGATGTATGACAGGATTTAGAACATGCATCTCTTACAACACGAAGACAAAGGCGGCTATGACATGATGATGAATCTCCACATCTCAGCAGAATGGTAACTAAACTTCTGAATGTGGTTGGACAGGAACAGGTAGGTTGGGCAGTTTGGCTCACTAGTTCACCCAAGTTGAAAGTGTATATCACGGTGATAAACCAGAAGCAAGGCACTAGTTACTACCAAATGTTAATGAAGCTGCTGTTGGTCTTGTGCAGTGGCAACATTCAAGGATGGAACAACTGGCAGAATTCAGTCTAAAGGTGGACATTTCACATGTGCTACAACAACCTTGAAATTAAATTTTTTAAATTTTTAAAATGACAAGAAAGGAAGATGAAAATACATTTTTCAGTGAAACACTAAGAATGTACGTAACTTGATACAGGCGTCAAAATTACCTACAATTTATCAAACATTCTTTGCTCCAAGTAACTTGTGGAACACACACCCAAAGTTCAGACAATAAGTTGCTGACCACACGTGCATCTGGGAACTGCGCTTTTCTGGGTTATTACACAGCCAGTATTGGCAACTTCTGACCACTACTCGCTGCGTAATAATCCACAAGAGTGCAGCTCTCATCTAGTTTGCGGCAAAAGCCTGAAATCACACACACATATTCAATAACATTCAAACATAACACCTGAATGTAAGTAATGAGATCTTATTAACATCACGCCAGCCCTTTACATCTTTTGACCCTCCCTGGTTGCAACCGAGTGTATATGCGTCACATTGCTCCAGACCTTATATCCAGTCGTTTAGTGCTGGAATTCAAGGACTGCTGCTGTTGATGGGCTTCACTGTGTCCTCTGTATGAGTAAGGTGCCTTGGGATAGCAAGATGACTCCAATCCTCTGACCACAGTAACCAACACATTCCATTTACCAAAACACAAATTTATTATATCTAGCAACTGATGGGCACAATGTGCTTTTTAATATGGCAAATAATAATAATAATAATAATAATAATGACAGTCACTGGTCTTTAAGTCTGACTCTTTCCTGTCTAATCACTGATCACCTGTAATGACTGACTGACTTAACAATCTGGCAACACATTTCTGCATTGGCTTACAGCAAAACTATCCAAGAGGAAACTCATGGTGCAACCATGCCAATGTACTACTTTTGGCCATGCACCTTGTGTACAACACCTTATGAAACCTACAGCACATCCCCTTAGCAAATTCTAGAATGTTCTGAGGTCAAGGACTGGTTAGTTTCACATAAGATGTCATGCCATACTGGTAGTTAGAATAAGCAAAACCTTATCAGGTTGTCATTGACAACTGTGGACCCATGACTTCTCATCTTGAGGACCTAATCCTTCCGTATCTATGTGAAGTCACGGAAACACCAAGCATGAACATGACATGACTCCAATGTACTGTTACAATTCAAGACAAAAAACGACAAGAAATAAATTAAACAGCCTATTAAAAGCCTGATAAAAGAAAACGTGTTCCATTTGGTTGCTACCCACTGGTGGCACTTGTGGATAAAATCTTGATAATTTAAACTGAGATTGCCCATAGGATTGGTACATTATACACCCTCTGATCACTGAGGCACCTGGCAATAACCCACAAGGGCTGAAACAGGCAGAGGGCTTGAATGACATTAATAAAAACTCATTACTTGTACTATGGTCAGATGGTTTATTTGAATGTTATTTATTGCTTCAAACAACCAGATGAAGTTTTCGAACTGTTATCAGAGTTGAGATGTTGCTGTCACCTACCCAACTGATTGCTGCACCACATACTTGTTATGGCACCACATGTGTAGTGCATGGACAGAATCACCACTGGCTACTGTGTGAAATATAATCTAGTAGTGGGGATAGTTTTACAGTCTCTAGATCAGAGCATTTTGAGCAAAGATACCAGTACAATTACAAATTATTCCGTCTTATCATTACAAGTATAATTAATAACTATTTATAATACATCACAGCAATTAAACTTGGGGTGGTAGGAGGGGCCAATCATGACACCATATGAGAGAAAAAGGTGTATCCAGAAATGTACATAATAATGAGGTGAGCAAACTTAAGAGGGGGGGATTAATAAAAATAAAAAATAAAAATGGAGAAGGCAATACTCAAATAAACTCACCTCTGCATTTAAAAAGTCAATTTAAATGTCACACTGTTGTAACAAATTTATTTCATAAGAGAATAACTGGAATAAATCTGCTGTGCAACACAGATGTTATTCAAATTAAAGAAGCAGCCATACCTTTGGGGGGGGGGTTTAGAGGAAGAAGAAAAATAAGAGGCCTTAAGACATGATAAATGATGATTGGTTAATGTGTGAATAATGAACACAATACTCAATAGTTATTACATTCTTCATAATAAATAAAGATGGTGAATGGATAAGTATGCAGACATTAATACCTTATTAACTAATGTTCGGTATTTTGAAGAAATACGGCATCCAAAAACACTCTCCCCCTTTTTTTCACAATTAAAAGTCCCTGTATGACTGAATATTAACTGTCATCATCCTCACTATCTGTGTGTCCCAGTTAACCACCAGTATCAATCTCTTAGGAAACAAATTACAATTTTATATAAGGCTGAAACTGGAAAAAACACACTCATGCCACAAAAGACAAACTGCACTGAGAAATATAAACAAGGTATTCTTGTTTACCATCATATTTCACATACACAATACACTTAACTGTGTTTCCAATGTCTCCAACACCATTTCTATATCCTATAAGAATGCAACAACTATCATTTTCAGTGTTAGTATGATATCCAGTTTATACTTCAAGGAACTTTCTTCAACAATGACTGATGGTAATAATAATGAAAAAATAATAAAAATAAATGATATAATAATAATAATAATAATAATGACTGCCCTGCCCCAAAGTCTTAACTCCTATGCAACTAAACATGTAATAAAACTTGCAAAGCTGGGAAGCAGCTTATCCCCTATTTTCTACTAGCCCCAAGCTGCAACAAAATCAGAAAATTTATTTCAAAGAGATAAAATGAACAAACTCTTTCCACAAACTATAAGAAACAAACAATACTAAGAAAGATCACCTTTCAAGAGAGGGCAGTAATGGTGGTGGTAATAATAATAATAATAATAATAATAATAATGTTAATAGCATTTTAATACCTAATTATCAGTACTGTTCCCACATGATGGAACTGATTTGCTTAGCTACAGAACAATGCTACAAGTTTTTAATTACACAGCCACCCATGCATTCATTTATCACTCACACAATAGCAACAGTCACTTACACACCCCTGCACACATTTCCTCTAATTACATTTTGCAATTATTACAATAATCAAGTATAAACTAGTTTCTGAGGGGAATAACATAGATCTACAATAGACAGTGGAGGGTGGGACATGATGTCGAGACATGAGCTACCGCCAACTATCTCAAATATTATTACTCTGAAGAAAAATTGTCACGTATACAGTTACACGCAAGCCAAACCGCACTCACGCAGATATCATATAATATATAGAAATATGAACAAACGCAAAAAAAATATATATATATATATGTATATATACTAGGACAGAACTTGAAATAAGGTGATAGAAAGCATATAACTGAGACTTCACAGGCAATTCTTGCAGTGCAGAGCCATTTCTGGGAAGTTAGCAGTCATCAATACTACTCAGCCCAAAATCCGTCAATTAATGTCAGTTTAACCATTCGCCAAAACACAACACGTACAACAGGAATTATTTACTATGTACAAAGAAAAAGGACAAAATGACTGGCAAACCAACACTACTCTCCATTTTTTTTGTTTTCTTTTATCTTTTTTTTAAAATAACAATAAAAATCTAAGCTGTTTTTACCCTTGAAAATCAGGAAAACAAATTTCACAAGAAAAGCCTCCAATTTGCTCCTCCTACTTACCAGTGCCTCTCCCTGCTACTTCAGTAATAACTTGCCAACAAAATATGATGTTGTCAAACTTAAGAGTAATAGTTTCTTGATCGAGGCAAAGTTAAGCAAAAGAGCAACAGCAGACTCAGAGGGTATGGCTGAGGACATAGGGCAAGGGTCATATACCTAGAAATAGGCAGGTCCACACTGTTCAAGGAATTCTTGCAATTCACACTATGGAACATAACAGAGGGGAGAGGGAGGGTGGCAGCAAAAATCACAGCCTGAAAGAATCAAAGTGATAATTCTTTCAGCAGAAATCTTAAAATGAGCTTACTGCTTGTCTGAGTCCTATCTATGCCACACACGCACACACACACACACACACGCACGCACGCACACATTACTGGAGTTCAAAAATTCTTCATTAACAGTCTCTGGCAACACAGCAGATAACAGGATCACTGAATGCATACTTCATCCTGCTACATCACCACCACTCTGCTTCTGTAACATTCCCATATTTCTTGTTCAATGTGAACCAACCAAGAGGGCCAAGCACTCAAGACCCATCACTTCATAGGTCTCCTCAAAATGTAGTATCAGATACACATTGATAATGAAACACAATTCACATTTCATTCAACCCATAAGATAATGTGGGAAGAAAACATTACTGCCAATAGAAAGTGTGTTCCTTTGCCAATTCTCGTATGCTGACGTACCAGGAGAAAAGGGGGTAAGAAAAATCTGTGTACTAAAAGTTGAGCATAAACCTATTCATGCTGCTTTCTTAAAGCACATATTTTCACACAGCTATTTTCACATGGTATTACCAAAAAGGGAGTCACAGAGACTGCAAGATGAAATGATATATATAGATATATATATATTCGACAGTGTCGATGATTTGTAAGCATACTGAAAATATATTGAAGGTGATTTGATGGCAAATACTACTACACTTCACCAATTACATATTTGACTCATTAGTACCATTACCAAATTTGACAAGAATGTAAACAGAGGACATAACCACAAGTAAATACTACTGAAAATGCAGAACATGTTATCGGCTAACAGCACTTGCTTCAGTATGGTATTTGGTTTAGGCACTCAATTTTCAGCATCAACAGATTCTCCCCCTTCTCCCAAATACATTGATGTACTTGGGAGATTGGTGAAGATGGGTAAACAGGGCAGGGATGGGGCATGTGTACTTTATCTAATAATGTTACATCACAATCACGTATGCTGCTTGACAACAATGACGCCTGGACGCTGTTGCTGAAGAGCCGTTCGCTGCTGTGCTGACTGTGGAGAACTGTGGAACTGAAGGAATGGGTTCATCTCAACCTTGAGAAGGCGATGAGCAATCTGTGCCTGCGTTGGTTTGTTGTGAGTGGTAAGGGCTAAAGGGACTTCTTGCGCTGGTTCATCGATCACACTGCCTGTTAGGTGTTGCTGTTGACCACAATGTGGTGAGGGGTCATCACTGAATAAGTGGTCACCCTCCAAGTGCCTGATTGCTTCCACAATTGTCTCCAGGTTTTGCCGTGACGTGCTGGGCAAGTATAACCTACAGAAAGAAGTCCTTTTTGTAACATAAATGAAAACTGATTTCTGGTATGAACAGAACAGTACTAAAGCACACAGACAAAGCACGTTATGTTTGGACACTATAATGAATCATTCAGGAATATTAATCAACTGCAAATTAACTAAAACAGGTGTTAAATAAAGTGAACATAAATCCAGCAATTCTCCAACTATAAGATGATGTCAGATGACAGTGAAAAACTTCAAATGAAAACAATTAAATTAACTGTTAAAATACAGGCATATCTTATTTTGTGCCAGGGTTATATTCCTGAAAAATGTTGTGCAAATCAAAATTGTGAAAGTTCAGTATGAAATTCCTATTTAAAACAATTTATTTCCTAGTGCTGGGGGATAGAAAACCTTATCCTATATAGTGTATGACTATGCCAATATTGTAAACACAGACCTGTATTGTGTATGTGTACTCTATATAAAGTACATATAGCTTCCTATACAGTGTATGTGTGTGTGTTTATATAAGTACGTATATACATATACATTGGTAAAGTAATAAAAATGTAAGACTCATATCCATAGTTTTTGGCACAATCCATTCTGATTTGAATGTGGCAGCCTTGATACACAAACACTAAGGCCCTGGTCTGACACTTTTTATATAAAAGTAAGAATTCAATGACCTCTGGGAGGCTTTCATCCATCTTTTGTTTGGTGTTCCAGAATAACTTGTATGTGGTGCTAAAATATGCCACGTCAGTAATTAGTTCACCTTCATCAAGTCAGCATGTTACGTCAAATTTCCCTGTAAACCTATAAACCTACTGTCTTATCTGATTTTTCACCCTGATTGCACTGGGTGATGTAGATATAAGTTTCCCACCTATTTCACTGTGAAAAGCCAATAGTACTGAAGGAAACTAAATAAGACTTGGGCTATATCACCAACGTAATCAATCCACACAAATGACTGATGGGAGTGACAGTGACGTCACTTTCAGCTAGCCTCATAAAGTTGAGTTGTGTGGCCATGGACAACCAATGCGAAACCGCAGAAAAGTGAAAATTATTGCATACATTCGAAAAGTGATGTAAATTTTCAAGTGGCGTTAAAGCGAAATTGTACAAAATGAACTTGTGTAAAATGAGATCTGCCTGTATAATTCCAAATTCTTGGAAAATATATTACAGCACAAACATAACTTTTCTATTTCCCATCTCCCACTTAAGCTTTTCTTGTAAAGTGTGTATAATGACAATTCTACAGGTACATACAGTGCAGTTAATGGACGTCCAACGTCCCTGCAACCAGTTAAACACATTTTGTCACTTCATATATTTTCCGTAAGTGAATTATGTTCTTGCATGAAACTGAATATAAAATCAAATGGAAAAGTAGGCAGGAATATTATCTGGGGAGGAAACAATTACTTATTTTAAACTGAACTTACAGGCTTATAACAAAAGTTACATTAAGAGGCAAATTTCGCCAATGTACACAGACAGCATATAACAAGCACTTATTTACTCCCACTCACTTGGGTGTAAATGTGCACACACGCACAGAATTTACGATTAATGCTGTTATTTCAATTAATTTCTGTTCATTCTACACCTTTAAAGTGGAATCTTATTTTTGGCACATGTTTTATAAATTAACACCCCAACAAACATGCCCAGTGCACACCCTTATCGATCACATACCTGGCTTGTGGTGTAACATCATCAGATGCAGATGTTGGCGATGGCAAGCGTTCCACTTCTACTTTGGGTTCAGCTTTGATCGCTGCTTCAAGAACACTTGGCAGACGTTGTTCTGGAGGAGGAGGAGGTGGAGGAGGAGGAGGAGGAGACATGGGCGCAGGTGGAGACGGACAAGGTGACTCAGATACCACAGGCACTGGACTCGCTGGTGGTGGTGTGGGAGACAGCGGAAGTGGACTCGACACAACTGTTGTGTTCTGGGCCACTGGTGGCAAGGATGCAGCAGACACCACCTGCAGAACAGAACATGTATATTAATTGACAACAATCAAAAACTAAGTAATTTTTATCACCCTTCTTTCTCACAAGGTTGGAAGTTCTCACAATGGGGCTGCTGAGGATCAAAGACCTGTATCACATGGCTGAAAGTTACCTCTCCATCCCTGTCTTATCCACACACATATATAACATATCCGTATTCTGGAAATATTTTGCTTTTTGTTAGCAGTATAGTGTTCTTCAGACATAAGATGTCAAACCTTTGGGTAAATGGATATGAACATCTTACAACATCCAAGACCCACACCATTATGCAGTTTCATAACCTGGAAAAACAGAAACCTTCCCACATAGCCACTAGTCTTGGATTGCTTGACCCTCAAGAATAGTGTAGATATTTACAAATCAACAAGGCAAAACACCCCAGAGAACTTGGGCCTTCATCTGCTTTCTTATTTTATAAAGATACATTATCTTCTTTTTTCATCTTGTTGATATGTTTCACTGTAACTCAACTTGAAAGGATTCTGAAGATGGTATAATACGATAAATGCAACAGCCATATACAGTATCAAAATATAACTGAGTGAAGAGGATGCACAAACATCTTGTTTATCCAAAAAGTAATTTAATCTATCATACAAGAGACAAAAGACAAAATGGCAGAGGTACTTTGGAGGCCATGTGTATTACAGTATGATCTTCTAACAACATTCTGAAGTAACGGATTAAAATCCACTTACCAGACTGAAGCTGGTCCATGTTCAAAGGCAGACAGGGATGAGGATGAGGAAGACAAAAAACAGTTTTGGACATTTCTGAAATGTGCCTAACAGCAGGCACACAGACACATAACTCACCTCACACTCGGCCTTTATCAATGGAAATGATACTGGCAATCGTGTATATATGTGTTCCCATCAACTTACATTGGCAACTTGATTTTAATAATGATAAGATGTTAGAACAGTCTCACTAAATAAACTGCATACAGTTTTCTGTAAATCCATGCAGTGTTCAAGGTCAATTATCTCAGAACATTTACAAAATTAGTTTGCATAAATAATGGTGATCACAGTCAACATTCCGACTGATGCTAAATCATCCACTGATTTCTAAGACTTTTATATTTCTCAAGTACATGACTCAATACCACAAACTCTGTGTATCAAGGTGCAGACTTTTCTCTCTTTCAAAACATCCATATCAGCTCTGAGAACTACCCAACCCCCAAACAAAGAGGTTGCAAGCAATCTGTCCCCAGACTCAGTGCCAGCCAGTGTGTGAAGCTGACCACTCACTCCCACCTACTAGTGAAAGTTACAAGGAAATGCAGCTCTACCTCCATCCCACTATATGCTTTCATGCCATATGGAGAAAAATTCAACAGACACAATAAATACTGATTTAATTTGCACTGCATGATTACAATGGTTATATGTGCATATCTTTCTAATAGCCAGACAAAAAGGATCTTTGTATTTTGGAAATGATCAAGTCCTGATTACTCAGTATGTTAAAATAAACAAGAACTTCATGCTACAAAGTAGAAGAAGTGTGCCTAATATTGTCCCCCTTCCTCAATCTGTCCTGCCTGCTGTTGACGCTGGTGACTTAAACTCTGCGGTTGGTTGTGAAACTTGTAGCATGTGATGTAAAAACTATCTTTTGTTTCAGCTGAGTATGTGGTGTGATGAGATATGGCTTGATTTTGCCTCTATTCTGTTTTGCAATGTCAAAATTTTTTCAAGACTTTACTTTGTACCCTTGTTGCAACAGGCAAAGTTGCTGTAGAAATACATTCATGTCACACATACTTCCAAAATAGCAAGTAATTTAGTTGGTAGTAAATGCAATGCTAGTCACTATTAACAATTGACAAGCTGCCATCTATTATAGTTCTGTGTTCCTAATATTGTCCCCACATGTAGTACTAATATCATCCAGGGATGATGTTAGGCGCAGCACTTCATCACATTGGTTTTATGGTGACTGAATTCTGCATGAAGATGGACATTAGGAAGTGTAAAATGTGGGACCAAATGAAAACAGCAAATGCAATAATGGCAGTTTGGAGTGAGGAAATGGGATTGAAGAAAACATCAAAGGTGTTTGAAGTACCAAGAGGACACTCAATAACAATGTTAACAGCAAGGAGACAGATATAGAGAAACTGATCAAAATGCGACTTGTTTGGAAACCAATGTTGCCCTACAGTCTTGATGAAGAACTTGTAAGTTACTGTCTCATGATGGAGAGGGAATTTTTTCGGCTAACAAGAAGAAGTATTAAAACAATGGCCTTTGAGGTTCCCATAAAAAATGGACTTGCCCGTCTATTTTCAGTACAACAAGTAAGAGCAGGTGACAAGTGGTTGTGTAACTTTATGTGCTGCCACCCACAACTCAGGTTGCGTGAGCCCCAAGTTACTTCGGCAGCAAGAGTAAAGGGACTCACAAAAGCAAACTTTGCAAAATTTTTTGACATATTTGTGCCATTGCTATGGCTGATTAATGTCTCTCCCAATAGCTTATTCAACTATGACAAAATGGATCTGTCATTCAGCATAAAGTATGCAAAGTTATCTCCCTTAAGGGTAAGCAAAGGGTATCTTTGTCTTCAGCAGAGAGGAATTCACTCGCGACAATTGTTACCTGCATGAATGCCACCGTTACATATGTTCCTCATCTTCTGGTGTTTCCTAGGAGAAACATGAAAGCTGAACTCCTGGAGAGTGCTCCACCAGGTTCAGTAGCAGCATGTCACAAAGCTGGTTGGATCCAGAAACAGAGCTTTATGCAATGGTTCAAACATTTTGTCCATTTTGTGAAGCTGTCTAAAAATGATCCTGTTAGGGACACTGGATGGTCACTATTCTCATTCAAGGAATAATGAGGTGACAGACTGTGCTCAGGAAAACGGGGTGCACAATGTTTTCCTTCCCCCTCATAGCACTCATAAACTGCAACTGCTGGACGTTTCCTTCTTGCAACTTCTGAAGACATACTATGCACAGGAGATAGAAAATTGGCTGAAAAACCATCCAGAGTTGTTAAACAGTATCAAATTACTGGACTGGTTGAGAAAGCTTACTTGAAATTGGCTACAGCAGCTACTGCTGCAAACAAGTTCCAGAAAATAGGCTTCTTTCCCTTCAACCATCACCTACTGGATGAACATGATCCTGCAAGAATCTCAGTGCAACATCACAATTTGTTTGCTTGAAAACCCTGTGTCATGCACTGGAATTTCAGAAGAACAGCCTACCACTAGTGGCACCAATCCACAGACCCTAACAGTCACTCCGCCTACCTCACAAAACACCACTGTTGTTGTCCTGCCATCTGACATTAGCCCTGTTCCAGACACCTTTGGCTGGAAACAAGAACAGCCAACAAAACATGAGTATTCCCAGAAAGGATCTGCTGCTATTTTAATGAGCTCACCTTACAAAACAAACTTCAAGGCAACCAAAAGGGGAAAGAAGACTACAGATCAGAGGAAATCTTCCAAAATACAGTTGCAGTGGTCCTAGTGATGCAAGCACTTCAGTCATTCATAGCAAACATGAGATGAACACAGTCATCATCCTTAGGCTCTGAAGATTCTGAGGAGACCATCTTGTATAAAGTGAAGAAGAATATTCAGCTAATGACACTAAATACCTGTACTGTTCGGGCTGTACACTAGAGATAGATGCAACAAGTAGTGGATCAATTACACAAAATGCTACATGTGGTGCCATGAAGAGTGTTCAAGTACAGACGACTGGAAAAGGTTTCTTTGCTTTTTCTGCTACACTGAATGCTCTGCCTGTTTACCTTAACTACAATGTTTGGCAAAACATATTTGTACCAATCCTGCAGTAAAGTTATTTTCCTTTGATACAGTCATTAATTCTCTTTTCCTGTTTTTTTTTTTTTTCCAGGCATTTTGATGCAATAATTTCAGAACCCAAGTGTTAAAATAATAGATTTTGATTTCACTTTGGTATATTAATTAGTATTTCAACGGTTACTATGTATTTATTTCAGTGTAATGTGTCATACTTCAGCATTTTAAAATAATTACTGGTAAAGGTAAAGGTAAAGTGATATTGTTACAGGCCCGGTGTGGCCCAGAGAGTGGGTAGATGTATAGCTCTACTCTTCCATGACCGCCACACTAGAAGGGGGTGAGTGGTCAGCAGCATGCCCTGGCCGCACTTTACTCCCGGGGAAGACTCAGTACCCATTTTACAGAAGGCTGGGTGGGCCCCAGGGCCGGTCTGGAAGGGCGGAAAATCTCATCCCCACCGGGATTCGATCCAGGACCGTCCATCCCATAGTCAGTCGCTATACCGACTGAGTTACCTGGCCCACAAAATAATTAATGGGTGGGGATGACAATAACCAACTAACAATTATTTTTCTTTGCTTAAAAAAATCACCCTTCCCGCAGACTATAAGAAAATAGGTCCTGGGGGCTTAAGTATGTCAACATCAAATTACACCCACACCATTTTCAACTTTTTCTGCTTAATCATCTCTTTGATATCTGAAATTTAAAAATGGGGATGATATTAGGCACACTTCCTACAAGTACACAAAGGACACATTAATTTGCTGATTTCATATTTATACAGTCACACTGCATCAACTGTTCAAAGTCCTGAGGCAAATATATGCACCACCTGCTGTAATGTTTAAGAACTCCATACAGTGCCATACAGTGTGTGTGTTTTGCATGACTAACATCAAATGACACTAACACTGATTATATACCTACACAACATTAAGTGACAGTCCCTGATAATGGAAAAGAACCATGTATTATGAGAGAGGAACTGAAACTTTACATATAACTGAGACAAATTTCTGTTCAGGCAGCTGGTCACCATGGAGGCCCAGGATCAATCCTGGGTCATTCCATGCAAGTCTTGTAGTGGATATGTGACAATAAAACATTTTTTTTGGAGTACTTGTTTTCCCTTGCCATTATCATTCTACCTATGCTCCACACTCATCCCCACCCTAATACTACTCTTATCACAACTGATGTCTGGGAACCTTCAAAGACAATACTACATATTCACACATCAGGAAGAACTCAAAAGAAAAATGTTTCCATGCTTGTTCTTTTTCAGTCTTCAATTTATAGATATTAAGTGTCATCCCTAATAAATAATATGTACCTGCTTCCTGCAAGAGGTTCGGCTCAGAGAGAAGCTGTACTGAACAAACAAGGATGGCTATTGTCAAGTATCATGCTGAAAAGCATGGTGAAGACTGTGGATCAACTTATCAGTGCACAACACATTCCCTACCTGAATTAAACAATATAGGACTCAGCTTAATTTTACTGCACAGAAAATGGTCTCTGAAAGGGCACACTGGTGACCAATGCTCTGGCTAACACCATCCCACAGGGACTAGATCCCTAGCCACATTCAGCCTAAACATACATCATCAGTTCCAAACAGAAGCGTGTCAATGACAAACAAACAACCACCTGGCACATTTTGATATTCATGCTACACCATGTTGTTATCAATTTGTAGAGAAGAATAAAACCTTACATCATGACAAATGTTCTGGTCCAAGCCTAACCACTATGGAGATCTACAGTACACCACAAGATGGCAACAGAAGCCTTGGAAAACTCACACACAAGAGCACCACTTAAAGTAGTCTGTGAGCCACAGACAGCTGTCCAACAACATTAAACTGTACAGCCCACTGGCAAATGTTAATGGCAGATGAGCACTTCCTTTACCTTATCACTGAATGACTTTCCCACTTGCCTGTCAGCCCTCACTCCACACAATATCAGACAATGGCAGCAGCTACCACAGTTTTCATGGTTTTTACTTATTGTTCTTGTATGCCTTGAGATGCAGGCGCTGCCCATTCTGTAACACACATACCTGTAACTGAGCCACTGCAGCTGCCGTCTCCTGTAGTAGAGCAACAGATACCGGTTGTGTTGCTGTTTGGGCAGGGAGTGGAGGCTGTGACTCACTACGACACCGCTGTGATGTTGTCACTGTGACTGTGGGGGCCGAGGGCTCCAGCACTTCCTGATGTTGGTATTGCAACTGAACCTGTTGTGTGATTTCGCGAATTCGTTCTGGATACAGTTGCGATTCCAGGGACCGTACCTGAAATTCACCATCACACCTTGTCTATTTCACATTATCTGTGCACAATAAAACTTATAGTAAAAATTCTAATTTCTAAAGGGATAAAGATGACAACTTTCCACACAGAACAAAGGGGTAAAGAGATGCAAACTTACTGCATCTATAGAGACATTTTAATTCATCACCAATGTGAAAATTAGATCACTTTATCTGTAACCACAGTTACTATAATATATCCTAATAATGCCTGTAACCAAAGTCACTGTAAAATTTTACAATAATGCTTTAACAGTAACAATCAACAGTAACACCCTAAGTATTTACACATTTGGCATCTGAAACTGAGTTCAGCTACCATAATGACTTCGCTTCCAAAGCCTGGATCTTATACACTTTAGACCAAGAAAAACCTATACAAAGCAGAACTCCTTAGAGCCAAACTAGAATCCTGGAAGACATTTTGCACGGAGCGCACTAAAAATACGCCCTGGAAGATGTACAAAATCTGCAAAGCTGGCTTTGCAAGGTAACCAGTACTTACATCACTAGCCCTTTCAGGCGGATCGGTAACGACATCAGTAGAGGAGACTGCTGAAGCTCTCCTCCACAAATTTTTTCCAGAAGACATTACCGCACAAGACAGTGTTCAACAAAGGAACATCAGGGCTCACACATTAGAACTAGGGCCCCCTGACTCCCAGACACAGCCAAACTTTTCGCAACATGAAGTGGATGACGTCTCAAGAAATCTTGATGACAAGAAATGCCCAGGTCCAGATGGCATAGACGGAATCACTGTAAATCGACTACATAAGAGCTTGCCGACCTTTTGGCTATCGCTCTTTAACAAATGCTTTCTACTAGGTTGTTTCCCAAAAGTATGGAAAGAAGCTAGGGTAATTGCCATTCCCAAATCAGACAAGACTAAGCTCCACTCAGTACAAGGATACCGTGGTATCAGTCTGCTGTCAATTCAAGGAAAATGCCTAGAAAAGTTAGTGATTGAGAGGCTCAACTATTTCCTCGAGTTCGCCGGACAACTACCATCACAACAATATGGATTCACAGCAGGCAGGTCTATAGCGGACGCCATAAAGGCAGTCTCAGAATTTATTTGCCACAGCATAAAACTTGGACTAAAGTGTTGCCTCCTGGCACTGGACACAGCTGGCGCCTTCAACAATGCCTGGCACCCAGGAATTCTCGCCCAACTCTGGAAACTAAAATGTCCCCCAAATATTTACAGTATAGTGAGGAACTTCTTAAGAGGGCGCGCTGCCCAAATCACATTAGGAAATTCAGTTAGCTCTAAATGAGTCACCAAAGGCTGCCCACAGGGATCATTTTCAGGCCCAACCTTATGGAACATTATTATCAGCGATCTAATAGCACATCTCTTGAATGCCCCAAATGTAAGAATAGTAGTCTTCGCTGATGACATTATGATTATGTTACAGGGACCCTCCCCCTCAGCCATTCTCACTACACTGCAAAGCACACTCCAAATTATAGAAGATTGGTGCGAAGAGCACAGGTCAGAGATCTCTAAAGAGAAGTCGGCACTGATGCCAATGTTCATAAGGAAAAGAGAAGAATACAAACGGCATCCCACAATAGTTGCATGGGGAATAAACGTCGTCTCAAAAATGAGATACCTCGGAATAATACTAGACTGCAAGCTGGACTGGTTTCCACACACACAATATCTCGAAAACAAGTTACTGC
>Ga0123355_10005545_pt1 | contig 18513 bp, 12 predicted proteins | sample TergutEmb28metaG_3_FD_89872 | JGI IMG/M metagenome (GOLD analysis project Ga0123355, IMG submission 89872) | Embiratermes neotenicus P1 segment gut microbial communities from Petit-Saut dam, French Guiana - Emb289 P1 | ecosystem: Host-associated > Arthropoda: Insects > Digestive system > Gut ... | reverse complement strand
TTTTGTACCATATGCATTAGTCGCATTGACATTGGAACGATCATAGTTCTTATTGGCAATATTCCACTCTCCTGTGTAATAAATATAATGGATTTTTATTTGACTACGTGCATAATTTGATGTTTTTAAAAGTTCATATGTAAACTGCTCGAACACATCTTCAGGAACCCAAATTGCACCTAAGCGTACATCGATTTCCGTAGCTGTTAGGTCTTTAGGGAGAGAAGCTTCAAGTACTTGAACATTAATCATGTAATCAGTAGGATTTAGCTCGGCACTCTTTCTAGCGATCCTTAACTTGTCACGAATATTGCCTGAAAGATAGGCATCGGCAGTCACATATTTATCTTCATTTACTTCGCTTGGATCATGCTTCTTATATGCAGGATTAAGAAAAATAATCTGCTTCAACTCTCCAACCAACACGTCCTCACTCTTACCAGTAAGTTGTGTCATAAATGTTAGATCAACTTTTCCTTTCTCATTTAAAGAAACAGCTAATGCTTCGCTTGCATTATCAACATGAGTAACAGGCGTGTGTGCTCTGATTGTCCGCTTATAAAAAATATCTGCTTTATGTTCCAATTCCCCATGTTCGTTTAACTGCTCTAGTGAACACAATAAATAATAGGAACTATCCGCAGAAAATGCCATGTTGTTTCCTCGTGAATTAATTAATCCATACTTGTTGGTGTAGTTGTCGTACAACTGATTTAACTTTTCCTGTTGCTTCTTTATTTCAGCTTCAGAGTAATTGTTTATTTGATAAGCTATCAGATTACGTGTACATTCACGTAGCTGGATTAAACCTTTTACCCGATTCTGGGCAGTTAGCGATAATTTAACTGGGTTCAATCGGCTATCTTGACGATAGTAAATCATGCCATCTACAACAGTATAACTGTAGTTACGCACGTTTGGATCAGCAGGAATTGACCAGTCATCTTCAAGTTCTTCATCATCTAGTGTGTACTCTGCATCGTCTAGCTCATGATCTATAACTTGCCCTTTAATGTTTGAAATAGCTTCTGTTAACTGAGTCGCAAGATCGGTATCTGGCAGTGGTACACAAGCTGTTTCTTTGGCATTGCCATACATGGTGTCTTCCATTGTCATTGTGCCAAGAATCATATAAGGATGCTCCAGAAAATAGCTATTGACTGGAATCCCAGCTTCTGTTTGCCCTAAATGCACCCATTCTGGTTGTTTGTCAGTAATATCAATCATACGCTCACGCTTTTGTAAGAAGATGATATCACTCGTTACCTGAGTACCAGCATTTGCTTTAAACGCAGTGTTCGGTAATCGTATTGCACCAAGTAACTCTGCACGTTGCGCAATATATTTTCGGACTGTAGGGTTTGTTTTGTCTAATGTTCCCTTTGAAGTTATAAAAGCAATAATACCATTAGGACGAACTTTATCTAAAGTTTTCGCAAAGAAATAATCGTGGATATTGAATTTTTGTTGATCATATCGCTTATCTGAAACTTTGTAATCACCGAAAGGAACATTACCTATGGCAAGATCAAAAAAGGAATCTGGAATTTCTTTGTCTGTTGTGTTTTCAAATCCCTGTATAGTAATATTATTTTTTTGGTATAATTGCTTTGTGATACGTCCAGTTACATCATCAAGTTCAACACCATAAAACTTGCTTTCATTCATCACATTGGGCAATAATCCCATAAAATGACCTGTACCACAACCTGGCTCTAAGATGATTCCACGCCTAAATCCCATATTTTCTACTGTTTGATACATCGCTTTAATCACAATTGGGCTGGTGTAATGAGCATTGAGAGTGGATGACCTTGCGCTTACATATTCTTTTTCGGATAGTAAGTTTTTAAGCTCTGTATATTCATTCCTCCATTGCTTATTTTCTAAATCAAACGCTTGTGGCAAGCCACCCCATCCCACGTACTCTATCAAAATATCTTGTTCTTCTGGTGTAGCAAGTCGTTCTTCTTGTTCAATTTTTTGTAGAATTTGAATTGCTTCGATATTTCTGCGGTATTTTGATTTCGCTCCACCATGACCTAATTCATCATTGGTTATTTGATAATTATAACGATTAGTATCACCTAAACGAACAACATCGTTAGAGTTAATATCTTCAATGATATATTCACTCGTTCCTATCGTTACTTCCTTTCCAATTAAATCTCCATTATCCTCATGTTCAGTTGTTTCAGAAATCCGTTCACTTTCTTCTTCAACATCTAAATCGTCATGTTTATTTGGAAACCAATCGGATTCAGTTGCCATAATTTCAGCAAAAAGCTGATGATCAGCAGGTGTTAATTCTACATTTCGTTCTAGGAATGTGACAAACTTTTCTCGACCATACTTCAGTTCTTTTATTTTTTGTTGATAGGACTCCTCGCCTTCTTTTTTCCATATTGGGATATGAGCACAATTTGGCGAAAGGCTATAATCATAAAACGCCTTAATGTGATCAATTAGATTTCCATTTCCATCACCAATATCAAAGCGCCCTTCGTAGTTTACTTCATCGCTCTCTGTCCAAGCTGCATGAATACGAAAACCTGTTTTGTGATACCATCCAACATTGTAAATCTCTCGATCTCGATGTTGTTGTGCGTCAAGTACACCTAATAGTTTATTTCCCAAGGCAAAGCTAATATCTGTATAACGACTTTGAAAACTCCCATGCTCATCTTTATTATTTTGATCATAGAAAACAGGATGTTCAGACCATTCAATCGTAAGTTTTAAGTTGCTTGTTAATTCAGAACTGGTAATAGAAGGTATTGTAGTTTGTTCCTTCTCACTTGGTATTACCTTCCCAAACAATGAGTAAGTACCTGCTTGATAAGCTGTCAAATTATCAAATGCTTTTTGCATGGACTCATAATTGCGAGCAGAAACGGCAGTCGAATCCAGTATATCTTCCATACTTTTTAGAATTTCATCAATGCGAGTTGAATCATCAAGCTGTGGACGAATAACCTTTACTGCCTCAGTTTGTTCACTTAGATAGTAGGGACGAATCACTTCCTCTGGTTGGTTATAGTAAAAAAGATAAATCCCAGTTGCAAGTATTCCTTTCTCATATTCTGGAATGTAATCAAGTTCTTCTTTGCTCATGTATTTGTCATCTGCAATCAGTTTGTCAATACGTTTTGCGAGCTTACTCCATGTTAAAGTAATCTTATCATAAGGGATGAAAATACTATCGCCACGGCTATAGATAAGACCTTTGTTGTCATAATGCTTATAAAAGCTGTAGTGGTTTGTTCCTCCTATCCCATATTCTTCTTTGAGAAAACCACTTTTTTCTTTTAATGTGTGACCTTGTAAAAAATAAGAATAGATTCGGAATTTGCCATATTGAAAACCACTTCCTTCACAAATTTCTTGATCAAGCTCATCTTGTGTGATAAAGCTCGGTTTAGCTGTTGTAGCGTGCTCATGTGCGCTAAATTCAAGTGCCGCGCGTTGTAAATCCACAAGACCTGTAAGTGCTTTTTCAAGATGGTTAGTCGCATAACTAAAGCGGAGTAAGGAGCGATCTTTTTCATAATTGATGGCAAATTCCTGTAGTCCTACAATGATTTCTTGTTGACTAACTGGGGATTTTAAAAGCTCCTTAATTCGTGCAGTACTGTCAGGAAACCCTTCTTTAAATATTCCTTCATCTAAATGATCTATTAACGTAAATCCCACATCAGTTCTTAAATCTTGATGAAGATACCATATGCTTTCCGCAATCCTCTTGATCTCATAATCATCAACTTGATCCAATATAGCTTGTGGTGCGTAACGTCCCATATCAAGTAATTCTCGTATACGCATTGCTGCATGTTCCCATGTGATAAGTGTTGCGCCAGTCGCATTAAGTGCAGTATCACCTGCCGCAAGATAAATGCCATCTTCATTAAACCATGCCGATACACGACTTATTCCAATGATAAAACCATTTCCCCCAACACCATATTCTTTTTTAAGAAAAGCAGCATTATCACTGATCAGATGGTCTTTCTTAAAGTATGCGATAATGCGAAGAATACTATCTCGTTCATCCCCTCCACTAGTCAAAACTTCATCAATCATTTGTTCTGAAATTAAAAACGTGAAGGATTTTCTCTCCTCCACGTTTTCTATTTTTTCTGGATTTTCAAAAGTTTCAGAATTTTCAAAACTTTCAAAAAGGGATAATTGTTGACGTCCATCTTTTGTGGTGTCTAAGCGTAAATCAGGTCGTTTATGACGATTTCCTCCGCTCTTTGCTTGATGTTGTTCATCAAGCCTACCCACTTCATCTGGTCGGTCGCTTTTAGTTTTTCGGTCACTCCCTCTTGTTTTGCCAGCTGCTCGATCAGCTGTTCGATCTGTTCGTTCGCTTGTTGATCGATCTCTGCTAGATGTTGATTCAATGTGAAACTGGTCAACAGGTTTGAGAAGGTGATCCGCTTGTGTTTTCGCAGATAGCTCTCTCGCATCATGGCGTATTTGCCAAGGTGAACTTCTGGCTGTGGGGGTAATTCGAGGTCGGGATAGAGATACTCTCCCACCTGACTGTATGTGATTTCCTTCATTTTGCTTATCTCTCCTTTCGGGTGGCGGCTTGCCATTATCATACACACTTTGTTGCTTTTTGTCAAAGGTGCGACTTTGATCTGTTATTTGATTTTTTTTATCTATTTGTACATTCCTAATCGCATGTCGAATTTCTTTTAATACCATCTCACTCAGATCACTGGTCGCAACACCAACGGCTTTTAAGGTCTCTGGTGTATTGAACTGAGCAATATCATAAAAATCCTCTGTATCAAAATAAACATCTGCATCAATATCCAATCGGGAGAGCAGCATATAAGCCACACTGTTGGTAACTAACTGCTTATAAATAGCTTCAATATTTAAGCCATCTAACTCGCCCAAAAAGCTACCTTCTATACTATTTTTAAGTTCTGTTAGATAATCCAGTAAATGATCATCGACAACGTTAGCTGCTGAGCGCAATAGTGCATTTGGTAAATGAGTACTCTCTTTATCGCCTAGAATATCTCCGAGCTGAGCAGATAAACTGTCAATCACAGCCTTTTCATATTGTGTGTCCATTTTCCAAATTGGCACTATACGAGTAGGGCTTCTTTCGTAAGTGTCTGAAATATCAAAGTAATGTTTTAGCGAATTCTGATCTCTTACATCAATTACCGCAATTCCTTTACTGTATTTATGTATTCGACGATTAAATTTTTTATTCCAGTCTTCTAGTGTTAAAACAGCAGTTGCATCTGGTCTTTGAGCAAAAATCAAGAGCTGCTCGTCAAAATGACACTTATAGTTATAACATGCAGACGCTAAAAGCTTCTGCCAAATCTGAGGATTTCTTGTTATTTCTCTTGCAGTTTGTAGGTAGAGTTCCGTTACCAATTGATACTTGTTAGCCATATTTCACCTCCGATTCTATTCAAGATTTCATTAATTCATTAGTTAAGCTCACCATCACTTAGAAATGTTATTACCTTACCTGTTTTGATGCTTTTTTGTAGCCCATTGATAATGGATAAATCCGCTATCGTGATCCCCTTTAGCTTTAAGATATCATCCATCGACATTGCAGCAATATCTTTTTCTGTTGCGAATCCTGCTTCAAATATTTTGTTTAGGATTCGGATTATTTTTTGATTAATCAGCATAATTACTCCCTCCATTTTTTTCTTCTATCGCTCATATTCCTTATCCTTTTTTCTATCAAGGTGATGGTTATAAAATTCTAAAGCTTTCACAACAAACTCTAATTCTTGTCCTTTCTCTGATTTTGGAATAAGCTTAGTAATTCGCTCATTTTTATACTTAACCTCTGTTTTTAAATTGAATTTTTCCTCTGACATAATAGTTTTAATGATTTCTTCAGAAAGAGATTCCTCCTCTTGATGAAATCTTTTCATTCTAGTAGCCTGAGCTAATGTTGGTGCTTCATCATAGTACGCCATTGCTTCCAACAAGAAATATTGTTGTTCTTCGGTAAGAAAAGATATCTCGACCGCAGAACGAAATCCCATTTGCTTTTCATCAACCATTTGGAGAAGCTCGGGAACAAGCTCTGTTAAGCGTATATAACGCCGAATTTGCTCCCTACTTTCACCAATTGCATTACCCAATTCTTCGTTTGTCCTTAACTTTGATACCAGTGGTGTCGAAGTTAAATCTGACACCACTGGTGTCAGTTTTTCTTTTGTTGGTCTGCCAGGCTGTCTATTCATAGCTTCTAGACGCATTTTATATGCGAAAGCTTTCTCACTTGGAAGTATAACAGTCCTTTGTAAGTTACTCTCAACCATCATGATAATGGCTACATCTTGCGTTACTTCTCTCACTTCACATTTAAGATATTCAAGACCTGCAACCTCACTTGCTTTCTTCCGTCTATGACCACTGATAAGTTCATACCTACCATCTTCTTTTAAACGTACAGTTGCAGGTGTCATTACGCCATTCAATGAAATACTCTCAACCAGTTCATCCATATCCTCATTCATTAAAACTTTAAATGGGTGATTCGGAAAATCATCAATTTTAGAAATTGGAATCTCTTGAATTTTACTCAATTTTGATTCTTGACGACTTTGATCAGTCGCAAATATTTCATCGTAAGCGGTCATCTCGATTTTTGTTTTTCTTCTGCGCAAGACCTGCGACCTCCTTTCCAAACTGTTCATAAGCCAATGCAACTTTACTGTTTTTATCGTACTCAAAAATACTCATTCCTTCTGCACTTGCTTCAACTGCACGAACAGAATAAGGAATCTCACTCTTAAAAACATTGATTCTTTTTCCATATGCACTTCTTATAGATGAGATAACCTCTTTTGAAATATTAGTACGGATCATAACCATCGTCATTAAAATCCCATCAATTTGTAAATCGGGATTGATATGTTGTCTTACTTTCGATACAGTACGAAGTAATAATTCCAATCCTTTTGCACTTAGATAGTGTGACTGAGTAGGAATAATCACGCTATCTGCTGCTGCCAATGCATTAACAGTTAGCATACCAAGTGAAGGCATACAATCAATTAAGATGTAGTCATAGTTCTTTTTGATTTGATCTACATAAACTTTTAAAACCCTCTCCCGACTCATTGCATTAATTAATCTGACCTCAAGTCCTGATAATTCGATATTAGAAGCAAGTAAATCGACTCCTTCTCTTTGATGTAAAATTGCATCCTTGAAATCAAAACCTCTATCATCAATAATGCTTTGCATCACTGTGGACAATGTAACAGAAAGGTCATCTGGTTTTGAATATCCAAGTGCCATTGTTAAATTTGCTTGTGCATCAGCATCAATAAGCAGAACCCTGTTTCCACACTTTGCAAGATTAACTCCCAAATTGGCTACAGTAGTCGTTTTTCCAACACCACCCTTTTGATTTGTCAAAGCAATTACTTTACAGCTTGACATCCTTTATCTACTCTCCTTTTTCGCAAATTAAAAGCTAGTATTTTCATAAATGAATTTTCAAACTTTTTTGTTAACTTTTCTTTTTTTCTTCTTATAAACAGCCACACCACCTGCGGTGGCAACGAGACCAGCTCCGATTAATGCAAAACTAATAACTCCAACACCAGTTTGTGGTAGACGGGGTTGAAATGGTCGTTGAGGCTGCCCTTGCGTTTCAACATCTCGTGGAAATAACATCTGCCTCTGATCACCACCATCCCAATTATGGCGATAATCTTCTTCCCAACCAGTGCGATCTCCATCTTCATCAAGCGTCTCACGATAGGCAGTTTCTGCAAAGAAAAACGTTGTGCCTAGTGGAAAATCAGATGTATCTACATTGGTAGATTCTCTAAAAGTCATCACAACATTCTCTACTGTATACTCACGATAATCACTCGTCCAGATAAGTGTCCGATCACTCTGATTTGCTGGATTCCCATTAGGAATCACTGCAAATAAATAAACTCTAAATGCTCGTGGTGTTCCTTCTCTGATATGCGTGTGGATTACTTCTATATCGTCAAACATGCGGGTGATATCACCGTGAGTAAAATACTGTATCGTTCCATCTCCCACATGCGCTTGAGTGGCAATTTCTACACTACTATCAAGCTCATTAACAACATTGATAGAAATTGTTTCCTCTGCATCAGTCACGATAAAAACGATATCCTCACTTGTCAAAAACCCGTATGGGGCTTCAACCTCTCGTAAAATATAACTGCCGTGTGCTAGTGCAAAAATAACCTCCGGCTCTAACGTTGAGGTGAATTCCATGATGAGTTCTTCAGTTTCATAGTCAAGAATCTGAAATTTAGCCCCTTCAAGTGTTTCAAATAAGTCATCTAGTTTTGTAATTTCAGTACGTGTTCGATAATTTGTAACCTCAAACTCGTGGTGTTGATGGTTGTAAGTAACGCTAAAGAAAAGCGGCTCTGATAATAATTGATGTTGGTTATGAGAAACCGTTTCAATTAATTTGTAATCACCAAAAATCAAATCCTCTACAAATATTCTTCCATATTCATCCGTGACCAATGTTTTGATATAAGTCGCTCCCTCTATCTCATCACCTTCATCTGTTTCATTAGATTCGTCTGATTCATCAGGTTCATTTGTTTCACCATCTTCATCTGGCTCAACAGTCTCAATAACTACAACTGTCTCATCAACTTCAATGTTTTCAGCAGCTTCATCATCTTCCTCAGTTTCAGCATTTTCATCTGTTACTGAATCCAACTTCCATAATTCGAACTCTACATCTGGTAATAACCATTCACTATAATCCCCATCAACATCTATATATCCGTCACTTATTTTAATCAATTCAAAAGAACCACGAATAAAATCATTTGTAACAGTTAAGCGATTAGTAATAACTTGGTTTGTATTGCCTGTTACTTCGAGTGTGAACGCATCCTCAGAAAGTGCCCACGGAAGTGGAACATAAATTTCTGTTACTTCATATGTACCGATCGGGATATTAGCAAGCCTTGCGATCCCATCTTCATTTGTTGTAATAACAGTATCTATTCCGTTGCCAACAATTTGGAATTGTGTATTTGGTACTCTCTCATTAGTTTCACTATACTTTACAACCTCTAAATTACCAACTGCACGGGTTTCAACCGCAAAATGGGCAATTATTGGGGAGCTTAAATTTGCACCACCTGTTACCTTATTTTGCCAATTTCCAGCTCTATGCCAAAATAACACAGGAGTCTCATCCTCAAAAGACATACGCAATAATCCATTAGGAGAGTTTGTTCGAGATGCGTTAGGATTTGTTGTCCAAATCGTTACCGTATTAGTTCCAGTTCTTTCAAATGTATACCCGCCAGCTGTTAGCGAACTTCCTACAGCAATTCCAAAAAAGCGAGCTGTAATTCCTCTACTTGCAGCAGTTCCACCACCACTAGAAATAGAATTATCACTTAATACTATTTGATATCTTTGGTTTGTTGAATGCCAAGTCAATGTATGTACTGGTCTATTGCTTGTACTCCTAGATGCAAAGCTAGGTGCTCTATTTAATCTATGAAAATCGTTTATATCACGACGGATTTGGTAGTACATACCCTGCCTAGTTGAGTTTCCAATAGATGATCGGAAATTAGAATCTTGCGAAGACGTAGTAAATCCACTACTTGCAGGTGCAATTAACCTTCTCCAGAGATCACCACGCACACCAGTTTGATTAGGTGGTGCGGTTGTGCCATCCCATGAGGCTGGAACAGTTGTCTGCCATGTCCACCAATCACGACTCACTTCCCAAATTGCAGTAACTGTTGCCACATAGGCATTTTGTCTATTCTGGCTACTTATGCTGCCTGAAACATCTGACCATCTATGTGACAAATTCTGGTAGCCATGTGCAACAATTAACTGAATCGTTTCACGTTGAGCCGTATTCAAATCATGAAATCCACCTGATGGTGCTGATCCACCCCATCCTCCATCTTGAATAGGTCTATCTCCTGTTCCAACAGTCCAAACACCTGGCTGCACACAAAATGCTGCACGCCACGCTCCACCAATCCACGCTTCATAGCGTTGCATTCCTAGAGTATGGACTGCATCCCAATTATCACCTAAATGTCGTGAATCATGTGACGTGTTAGGGATAGCTCCAGCGGCACGCATTTGACCTGTTGATGTTCTAGGTTGTGGCATTTCATTTCCATTTACATCAAATAAAAACCACCTGACCTCTCCATCTTCATAGATAAAAGAACCTGTTCCATTTTCTAGATCTTCAAGAACTTCATCATCATAATCTACATCAATGACGATCACATCACTATCTGGATGAGTAGGTATTTCTTCATTTTCTAATTCCATGAGATCATCATCTAAGTATGAATCATCTGATATAGCTTCAGGTTCGACTGTAACTTGATCTTGATAATTGGCAAGTACTGTTGTTGGTACTAACATTTGTGCAAATAAAGTTAGTGCCAAAAATAATTTCACAAATCTGTTGTTTTTAATATTCATATATTTTCTCCTTTTTTCGCAAATCAATATGCGTTTATTTTTTTGTAGTTCTTTGTTATTAGCTTGTGTACTTCACGAAATGACTTTCAATTCAACCACCCCCTTTGTCATATTTAGACACATTAAAAAACCACTCAACATGAGTGATTCTGCATATATTAGGTTTTATTTTGCTCTTGTTTGCCTCTATAGCTGTTCCTTTTTATTAAAGTGATACGAGTTAATTGAAAAAAATTATCATTTCCAGAGTCAAAATAAGCACAGTAGTTATCATTCCAAGGAAAATAATCAGATATATTGTTATATATTCAAACACTGTAGCATCAACTGCATTAACACTTATCATTAGAATAATTAACAACCATAATACAGTAATAACCAACAGGTAATATAAATCGTTTTTTATTCATCACCAAACATCCCTGTTAAGATTCTGATATAAAAAAGCCTGAATCATCTGATCCAGACTTGTTTGGCTGAAGTTTTTTTATCAATAACTCTTTTTTCATTTGTGTTATTAATACTTCAACTGCTTTTGGCTTTAATATTCTAACTGTTTGTTCGGAGACAAATAACTTCTGTGCAATATATTCATTATACTTATCTTTGAAAAACGAATAAAAGACTACAGCTCTTTGTTTATCTTCTAAGTTGTTAAAACTATTTGCAAACATTGTAACTTTTTCAATCATTTCATCCTTTTCAGCAATAAAGTCAATTACACCTTCTTCTTCATAGTTTCGCCTACTTGTTTGAACTTGTATTGCATGAATTGAGTTATTGTTAAACTCTCTTTCAATATCTCGAATCTTAATAAGTAAGCTGGTAGCCGAAGCATAATAGTCATCAAAAACCAACCTTCCACCTGACCGTTCCTCAATATCTTTTATTTCGGACACCATCTTTACTAATTCTCGCTTTAGCTCTTTATAACTTCTTACTGATTCACCTAGTAAAAAGTCTACATCATCTAAATCCATGTTCTTTTCCCTCGCTTCCTAATTTTTCACTATACCATCATAACATGAAAATTCGAACTCAAACGCTAAAGATTATTTAAAAAAAATTTAAAAAATCTTTAAAAAATCTTTAAAAAAAATTTAGCGAATCTTTAAAAAATTTAATTCAAGGTTTATAAACTGTCTGTTTTATTTGATTATACTTCATCAACTCCAGTAAATTTAAACAAGCTTCTTGATATAAAATATTAATTTTGCTTGCCGAGACATTCTCAACATCAAACCCAATCCACATCTGCTCATCCTCTGTGAGTTCTGCTTGAGTTTTATCCACTAACAATACATAGTAAATCAACGCGATCTCTACTTTTTTCAAATGATTAAGGCTTTTTAAAAACAAATCTAATTCAAGCTCTAATCTATGAAAGTTATCAATTCTAACCTGTAGTTGTTCATCATCTTGTTGTTCTAATAATGAAATTAATTCATTTATTTTTTCTGCAACTGCATCCATTACAACAGTATCATCTTCATATTGAAGCTGCACATTCCATCGCTTACAAAATAATTTTATAGGCTTCAGTATTTCATCCATCTCTTTTTTGGTTTCCTTAGAAGTCATATTCTCATCAATTAAAAACATTAGCATCATCCCCCTGATCCGCAACGCTGAATACGTGCGAAAAATCAAAATCTAATCAAACTTGCCACTTTAAATCAAGTCAAACCAAAATAGTAAGCTAATAACTCTAATCCTAGTGCTTCTGCCAGTTCTATGACAGCCCTGTTTTTTAATCGTCCAAGTTTATTAGAGGAAAGATTTAATTTTTGAGCGATAGCTTCATTTAATCTATTTTGAAAAAAAGAATTGTAAATAATTACTCTTGAATCATAATCAAACTCATTGAAGGTAGATACAAATAGTTGTAAAATCACAAGCATTTCATTCTTATCAATATCAAAAATAGTTATCAACACGCTTTTATTCCCATGATTATATCTATTTTTATGGTTTTTCTCTGAATCTTTGACCCTCCTTAAGATCCCATCCATGCATAAATAATTTTTCTCAAAAATCAGTTTCCCCATAAGCCGATTTTCTATGATTCTCATTTCAATGAGCCAATTTTCAATTCTACCCTTTGATTCTTTATAAGATAAATTTCTAAACAAATTTCCTGTTTGTTTTTTCATTTCAATTCCCCCAAACTTTAATGAAATAATAATAGCACAAGAACTTGACTTCAAAATGCTAAATTAAAACCACCATTTCCTCATCACAAATTCTCCAATATTTCTTCAAAAAATTTTCATAATTAGTTTAGACCAAAACAGCAAAAAAAAAGACTCAGATTCAACCTTCATTAGGTAAACTGAGACTCACTATTCTTGCTTCATAAACTTATTATATTTGATATTCTCTAATAATTTCAAAAAAACACTCCTTTTAAATCTATTCAATTTCGATGCCGAATATGGAGAAGGCATTCTGTTATTTGCAACATCATATTCGCTCTCTTTTTTAATCAACAAATAGTAAAGAACTATCCTTTCTTCGGCTGCCAGATCATTAACACTATCAATGAATAGCTTAATTTGTGGTTTTACACTATTTAGTATCTCAATATCTAAAAACGAATCTTTCTCGTGACAAGTTTCCATCTTTTCTAAACAACATTGCATCTCCTTCATAAGCATTTCAACGTTGAATAATCCATCTTTATAGTCTATCTCAACTCTTAATTTTTTAGAAAGTGACTCAATTGGTTGGAATATCTCGTAGACTTCTTTTTTTATCTCTTTCCAGCTTAAATTTCCTTCTAACATTAATCATCCCTCCAAATAACTCCCCTGTTGTAACCAAGATAATTCAATTATGAGATCAAAAAGTACCCTCTTGAAATTATTTAAAACATAAACCTAAACACCCTCAATAAACAACCTGCTAAAACATATAAAATTCTCTTACCTAAAGAAACTTGTGCTTTCTCAACACCACTACTCAAATCATACTTGTTCCCCTTACCAACTCTCAAACTCTGTGAAATTTGACTTTTAATTGCTTTAAGTGTTACATCATGAAATTCTTCACCCTCAATCATAAGCATAGATTCTGCGTCAAAACGAATACTTCTTTCGTTTATATTAAACGACCCGATTGCTGTAAGCCTACCATCAAACAAATATGTTTTCCCATGTAGTGATGCCTGCACAGATTGATATTCATAAATATTGACGCCAGTGGTTAGTAAATTTTTCCTATCTATGTAATAACTTGAAAATGCCGGTAAATTAGGCGTAGAAGCAAGTGAATTGGTTAGTATCGTGAAATCCTTATCCCTAACAGCTTCAGCAAATCTCTTAAAATGCTTATTCGTTAAAACAACATACGGTGATTGGGCAATTATGGTACAACTTTTTTGTGCCAACATCACCAAGTGGCGTGCAATGGTGCTTTCTTTCCTAGCACTATGAAATGGATCTGCTACTAAAGTAATTTTATTAACCCGAATCGTATTAGAATAATAATCAAAATTGCATGAAACATGCCTCTCTTTATATTGCATGTAGGTATTCACATACTGATTTTGCTGTTCTTGCCAACCACCATTTCGGTTTTTTCCACGTTGTAGAAATGCACGATCAGAATTAATCTTGCTTTTAAAATATTCCCTTACACTGGCGATACTTCCATTAAATTCTGAATCCGTGTTGTAAACCAAAACCTCTCTATCTAAGGACACCTTCCCATCAAAGCAGTCAGGATCAAAGTCTCTATCCTCTATATTTCGCCCTCCTAAAATCACAAATGTCTTATCCATAACCATGTATTTGTCGTGAAGTGATGAATTTAGATATAGTGGTTTAAAAAATTCAAATTGGTTGAATAAATAAACATCAATATTCTCGTGTGCTGATAAAACATTTAGATAATATGAAGGTTTCCTTCCTATAACTGCATCATTTAAAATTTTCACCTTTACTCCTCTGTTGGCAGCACAAAGAAGAGCTCCTACAATAATATCACCGCTCGTACCACTTCTAATTAAAAAGGAAGTCAGTATGATTTCTTCCTGTGCGAGAGATAGTCTTAACTCTGTGAAAAAAAGCCTCCTTCGGTTCTTCTAGTAACATCACTCGCTCTGGGTTGTTATATTCCCCACAAAATTGTTCCATAGAAAATATACCTCCTATAAATTTTAACGTTTCTTCTTTTTTTCCTTCATTCGTTTTTTTGCTACAAAAGTAGCAAGTTTTTCGAATCTATGAAATTTTGCCGAAATCCTTTTAATTCTCTGTTCATCCTTAAGCAAATATTCAGAATATTTATCAAAGGTCACAACGAGGATAAGGCAATACTCAATGGACAAAACGAAGTAGCGGAAATTATCGTTGATTAAATCAGGTTCTAAAATCGAAACCCTTGAAATAATCAAAATGAAAGTGTAGAACAAATATAATGTTGTTTTAAAGGAAACAAAGCTCAATCCATGCATGATTCGAGCCGCCAAGTACGTGTCCTTATTGATTACAAGTTCTTTAGAAAGCAAAAACTCATTTATCACTTTATCCAGAATTAGAAAAATAATGATGAACAAAATATTCCATAAATATGCAGCGAGTACTGCTTCGCCTGCTAAACCTTGGTATATTAAAAAATACATTGCAGCACCATATATGACTGAACTTAATATTGAATAAAGCATATAGATGGTTATTTGTGTTGTTTTCTTTGACATAAAAGTTTCTCCTAATATCGTTTTTGATCCCCTCTACAACAGCGGAGAAATCAAATGTAGCCTGCACCATTCAAATCTATAAACTTCGTCGAAATCCCTTTGATTCTTTTTTTCTTCAACAAATTTTTAAAAATCTATCCAAGGCTATAACAAAGATAAGGCAGTACTCAATGGACATGGCAAAGTACCGAAGATTATCATTGATTAAATTAGGTTCTAAAATGGAAACCCTTGAAATAATGAAAATAAAGATATAGAACAAATATAATATTACCTTGAAAGAAATAAAACTAAGTCCGTGCATAGTTCGACTTAAATAAGTATCCTTATTAATAACAAATTCTTTTGAAAGTAAAAGCTTATTATTTATCACTTTATCCAGTATTAGGAAAATGATAATGAACAAAATATTCCATAAATATGAAGCGAGTGCTGTTTCTCTTGCTAAACCTCGATAGATTAAAAAGTACATTGCAATACCATATATAATTGAACTCAATAACGAGTAAATCCTATTTCTTGTGAATTGCATTGTTTTATTCGACATAAAATTCCTCCTTAGTTTTAATATTCCACCTTTTAATACATGTTACAATAGTGGAGAAATCAAATGTAAAATTGAATCAACAAATGCACCTACAAGAGATTTTTTCGTTTTAGGACGAACAATCTTTTGACTTTCGGAGATGGTATCAAGTGCATCTTGTTTGATTTCGCTGATTACCTCACCATTATAAATAAGTGTGGCACACTCAAAATGTAAGTACAAACTTCGGTAATCTAAGTTAATCGTTCCAACTACCGCTATCTTATCATCACTAACAAAACTCTTAGCGTGCAGGAATCCTGGTGTATATTCGTATATCTTAACACCCGCTGCTAACAAGAAGCGATAATATGAGCGTGTTAAGCGAAAAATTAGCTTTTTATCTGGTATGCCAGGGGTAACAAGTCGCACATCCACACCACGTTTGGCTGCCATTTGCAATGCATATGTCATGCGTTCACTAATAATCAAGTACGGTGTAAAAATATAAACATAATCTTTGGCTTGGTTCAATATATCAATATAAACATTTTCACCAATCTGTTCATCACCAAGTGGGCAGTCGCCAAAAGGAAGAACGAGACCATCACCCTTTATCTGGTTGTCGCCAATTGATTTATAGATTTCATAGTCGTCAATTCGCTCATCTTGCTTACAAAACGTATCCCACATCTCAATAAACATTAGTGTAAAACTCCATACAGCTGAACCTTTCAACCTTATGCCTGTATCTTTCCACACACCAAAGCGTAAACGAGCATTGATATACTCATCTGAAATGTTCATTCCACCATTAAATGCAATGTGCCCATCAACAACAAGAATCTTTCTATGGTCACGATGGTTCATAAACATGAATAGAATTGGTCGCATCGGATTAAACCGTACAACTTTAATTCCCCCAGCTCGCAACTGGCGAATATAACGATTTGTAAATAATTTCATCGAACCGAAGTCATCAATAATGAGTCGCACATCCACACCTTCTGAGGCTTTTGTAATCAAAATTTCCAACATCTGATCCCACATTCCACTATTGTAAATAATGAAATATTCTAAGAAAATAAACTTCTTAGCGTTTCTCATTTCTTCTAACATCGCTTCAAACATATGTTCGCCAAATTTGTAATACTCAATATCTGTATTTTCATAGACATGATAAGCTGATACATCTCGCACATAGTGAAAAAGTTTCTCCATTCGAAGATTTATCTCTGAATCAACATTTGGAGCTTCTGCACAATCTAAATACTTAGCAATCAATGCGTGTTCATCAATGTGTCGCTTGATATGTGATGTTGCACGCTTATTTCCATATAACACATAGAACAAGCCACCGAGGGGCAACATCCCAAGCACAATAATCACCCACGACAATTTAAATGAAGATGGCTTATTTGTTTTTATAATAGTTAAGAATGATAAAATGCTTAACACAACACCAAACCAATAAATTGTAGGAAACCTTACAAACAAACCATAGAGCAATGCAATGCCACCTACTATTTGTAATACAAACAGAAACAGAATAATATTCAATCTTGTTAAAATTTTCATTTTAGACACCTTTTTCTAGTTTATAATTATGTATCCCCCTATCAAAAAACGCCTATTTAACTTTTACAACCCATAACATAGTAACGTATCAACAAGCTTTTCAATAAATATTTCTTGTTCTTTCCCCAAGATGAATCTTTCTAAAAAAGGCACTTTTATCGCAGGCTTTTGAGATACTCGCATTAATTCAAGAAACTCATTAAAATCGTAGATTTGATGTCGATCAATTCCCGTTTTATATGCCTGGTATTCTAGTGCAGCAATTAAGAATTCATCATATGTAAATTCTTTACGCAACTTAAAATGCTTGGCTAATTCTGGTATTGCATACTCTAGCAAAAGTCGATTGCCAGGGTAGGTTTTCATCATATCAAATGGCTTCAATCTACTTAAATCGTCATGATCTAGAAGGATAAGGCAATGCATCATCTTCGTTAAATCAACATTTTTTAAAAAGTAATATTGACCTTCCAACTTATGAATCGCTTTAAGACCATCGAAATATCCCTGTTTAATATCAGCCATACTATTATCTTTTGAAAATGCAAGCGTTCCCGCTAACTTTACATTTGGCTCAATCACTGTCACATTTGCATTTTTATCATATTCTCTTATCCAACCAAATGAATTAGTACGTACTGCAATAATCTCATCATAATCTTTTTCAAGCAACATATTAATAGGCAAGTTATCATGAACAAAACCATCCATAAATTTCTTATCATCAATTACCTGTGCTTTAAAGCCAGGCAAGTTCGAGCTTGCCATTATGTAGTCAATCAGCTTTCCTTTTGGAATATCATCCACAAATAATTCATGTGGCTCTCTATCAGTCCTTGAATAAGTTACAAGCCCCACATCAATGCCAGATTTTCTGATTTTTTCTTCATTAATATAGGTTGAGATAAACTCCCTGATCTTGCTTGTGTCAATCCCACTCTCAGCAATAACTTTCGATAGAGCTGACTTGATACTATCGCCCAAGTGTCCATCAGATCTTGCTGTTTCCCATTCTAGCACCTCTGCAACATCTTTATCAAATAGCTGATATAAAGAAATATTTTCCCATAACTTCAAAGTAGTATCTAGATCACAACACGCAAATGTAGCTGCATTAATCGCTCCGATCGACGTACCAACAAACCCATCAAATTGATAACCATTCTCTAAAAATGCTTTATAAACTCCAACATGATATGCACCTCTAGCTCCCCCTCCTTCGAGT
>Ga0123355_10005544_pt1 | contig 18515 bp, 6 predicted proteins | sample TergutEmb28metaG_3_FD_89872 | JGI IMG/M metagenome (GOLD analysis project Ga0123355, IMG submission 89872) | Embiratermes neotenicus P1 segment gut microbial communities from Petit-Saut dam, French Guiana - Emb289 P1 | ecosystem: Host-associated > Arthropoda: Insects > Digestive system > Gut ... | reverse complement strand
GAATTGAATTGTGAATACTGTAATATAACTTTAGCAAGGAACAAAGCTCCCTGATGATGATCTGACAAGATCGAAACATGTCGTAGTGTTTTAAAGTGTTTTAAAAGTGTTTTATGTGAAATTATATGTGCATTCTTTGGTTGATAAATTGAAGTAAGTAAAATCAAAGGTAGGCGTTTTACATCTACGAGGAAGTGAAGGAAGTTGCTGACTGCGACTGCGCCGTTGACATGAACCGCACAGTGTAACTGACACGGTCGAACAAGAAACAGAAGGCACATAATGACGATCATAACACAAAGCACAACAGTAACATGCACTCCAAGTTCCAGTCTGTTGAAACTTGTAAATTCCTATTATAACTTATCCATTCTGAAAATCTCCTCGGGGTTCCATGAAAGGAAACTCAACAACAGTAAATCTTTCTTTTGTACGAGCGGGATTATATTCTACCTGTGACCAAGAGCGGCAACGCTGCAAATTATTTTGGCCTTGCCGACAAGGGTATTAACAAGTGGTCTACACTGAACATTGGTTGGCAAACACGTTCAGATATCTTTCTGAATACCGGGGAAAAAATCCATGTGCCCTGTGTGTGTGTGTGTATCCCTCAGTAGGGGTTTGAAAGTAACAAGTCAGAGACCTTAGGTGCGGTGGGTGCTCCAGCAAGTTCCCCTAACTTAGGTACGTGCTTCTTTGAATTTGAGGTCTTGCTTAAATTGGCTCGTACATAAAGAGACCTTTCATTTTAAGTCTGGTCCCTCCCCCCACTGCATGATCAGTTCTCAAGCTGCGAATACGTTGAGCATCTGCGGATAGCCGACAAGGAGTAGTCCTTCATGTTTGGATTGGGACTGTTGTGGAATATCGTATCGATACATGAAATGTCATGTAATCATGTAACACATAAAAAAACTTAGAATTAACGAAAAGAGAGAAAAATTACATAATAAAGTACTTTAAAATTCGGACTCTTTACCACTGAGGCCTTTACTAGCGCAGTAAATAACATATAGGCGGGGCATGTAGCACGAATAGAGGTATTACAGATAACGTGCAGATTTACTGTAAAAAATGCAGGAAAGAAATATTTTTCGAAACATAATTGTAACTGTGAGCTTTTCCCAGTGAATGCGCGGTCTAAGGTGCGGGTCTGAGGCCGCTCGCTTTCTGGGATTGTGGATTCGAATCCCACTAGGGGCATGGATGTCTATCTGTTGAGACTGTTGTGTGTTTTCAGGTACAGGTCTCTGCGTCAGGCTGATCATTCGTCCAGGGATTCGTACCGAAAGTGGTGTGTCTGAGTGTGATCGCGAAGCCTTGTAAAGGGAGCAATGACCCGGAATCCGATCGAAACACCACAGGAAAAAAATTCTAGCCTGGAATGTGATAATAAAGTTGACCTTAATCTAATCGGATGTGAGGTGTGACCGAATTGAGCTAGCCAAAAATATGATCCAGCGACACACACAAATAAATACCATATTAAGCAATAGATTTCTAAAAAGACAAGGGAAATGCTGACCAGCTTAGCGTCCATAACCTTCTCAGGGGCTCTGGTCTCATATCCTGCGTTTGCTAAGAATGACATCACCTTATACTTTGCCTCTGCTACTCAGCCTAATCTTATGATATAGCAAGAATGTAAAATACACGCATAGCTTGCAGTGGTTTAATTTTAACAGCTTATTTACTTGATTTGTAGTATCTGTTTGGTAATGGTGTGAAGTCTGTGACACGAACAAATCCCCCTCTCATTCCTCCCCACAACCAGCGAAAAGCGAACCGGTTCATGTCAACCTGTCGTCACACGAATAATCTTACTGAGCTTTATAGCTTTTAAAAAATGGAGTCAATTAAAAGGGATTATATATACGTATATATAAGTATATACACTAAAGTATGCGAAAAATATGATATAGAGATACAAACATACCTGCTGTCCATACTATGTACAGCATATGCAACACAGAGACCTGTATGCTACAACAGGTGCATGCCTAAAATACATGTGTAACCCAATATTACAATACATGTGTAACCCAATATTACAATGCATGTGTAACCCAATATTACAATACATGTGTAACCCAATATTACAATACGTATGTAACACAATATTACAATACATGTGTAACCCAATATTAAAATACGCGTGTAACCCAATATTACAAAACATGTGTAACTCAATATTAAAATACATGTGTAACCCAATATTAAAATACACGTGTAACCCAATATTACAATACATGTGTAACCCAATATTATACAGCCTAATTACATAGAGGTACATTACTTCATAATATGGTCTGCCGTGTTATGGTACTATGGAGACTTACAGACCGTTAGGGGTCTTTACGGGAACATAAGGCCTCCATCTCCGAGCAGATGATGATCCTGGATTACACGGTGTAATTTGGTAGGCATTTGACAAACTGTCCGTATTCGTGGTAAGAGCTGATATGGAGGACACCTTGAAACCTGGTACTGGGGTATCAATGTTTCGAAGTAAATTCTGCCTCCGTCATCAAATCGGAAGATATGATTGAAGCAGTATATTTTTCCACACCGTTGGTACCCTTCTACTCGCATACACTCGTAAAGTAATATATGAATTTGGTAAAGGACCGACAATTTACCCTCACTTACTCACGCTACATAAAGTTTTTTTTCACCGATTCAAATGTATGAATATAAATTAATTTATGCAAACCACAGCCGTGGCCACATTTTTAAATGAAACAAATCCACATACAAACTGCAGTTACCCATACCGTAATACGAGATTTCTGAGTAGCAGCCAATGTGCGGTCGGAGGGTGATTGAGACTAGTCACAAGGATCACATTTTCCGTGGTTTTTCTCTACCATACAGCAAATTCTGAGTTCCTGTCCCAACTGTACATTGCAAAGCGCGCTTCTCATACAGATCTCCACAAGTTAGCTTCACAATTTATGACAAATAACACCCTTCTAATGTTAATGTCAGAACTCACCCCATCTTCCTTCATTTCTCTGCTGCCTGCTCACAACAGTCCACATCCCACCTTCTTCCTTCCCAATGCCTTCAATTCGCTCAAACCCTCCTTAAAGAAAGTATTTACTGAGAATGGTCAGAGAAGTAAAATGTTTTATTGGATAATTAATATAGTGTCTGTCACTTGTCACACTTTCTTTTTTCACTTCTTCGTCATTTTAAGAAGTGATTCATGTCGTCTGTATCAAGATAAAAAACAACAAATAATTTTCTTAAAGACTGTAATATCGGCTATGTCCCTGTTTAGTTTGTTTGTAATAATTCAATAGTTCGTAAATTTTTAAAAATAAGAATGTGCGCTTAAATGTTTTGAATTGATCTGTTTGCAATAACGTATATTGCACACCATTCTGCAGTTTCTGCAATTTCCTCTTTTTACGGCTTAAAATATAACAATATTTTAGTATAATTTCTTGATAAGGCAAGTGCTTATGTTTCATGCAAAAAAAAAAATGAAATATTGAAAAGCAGTTTAAGTGTGTTTAAAGAACAAACTTCTACATTCTTAAAAAAATTTCAAATCCAGTAATCTCTAGAAAATTCGATTTCACAGCAAGCATTCTCCTAATTTTGGAATCAAACACAAAAATCCCTGTTATTTTGATTAAAATACCTGAAACTCAAAAATCATAAATTTTAAAATCATTTGCTTATTAAAGATTTAAGTTCAGGTCACCCTACAAATCAAAAACAAAATTTTACGGAAAAGCAAGTACATAAAAAGACCACGTGCTCTACTCACAATGTCACTTAAAGGCGAGATAGCCGGGTTTGATTTTAGGGATCTCATGTTGATTTTCATCACTAGTCTCAGATTAAATGCTACGTACGTTCACACATCATACATAAATAGCGCTCTGGTATAGCACAGTTTGAATATAGTTACGCTGTAATTTCTTTTGTTTTGCTGACCGTGCATATCAATATAATCTTAGCAATTGACCAACTTAATGCACAAATTCTTGTTTTATAATAAGTTTTTATATTCCTGTACATGTTTCGAGCACTGTTGTGCTCATCATCAGGAGGCCAAATTGTTTTATACAGCATCTGGTATCGTCACACTCTGTAGGTGGCAGGTTGAGAGAGTCCTCCCTCAAACTGGGCACCGGACGGCCACCTATACAGTGTGACGATACCAGATGCTGTATAATACAATTTGACCTGATGATAAGCACAACAATGCTCGAAACATGTAGAGGAATATAATAAACTTATTATAAAACAAGAATTTGTGCATTAAGTTGGTCAATTGCTCAGATTACGCTGTAATGTTCGTTGTAATTTTATACGAGGCTAAAATTTACACGTGGGTGATGAAACTGAATAAAAGTTATAGTTGTTTTTCTTTAGTTGAATGATTCCTTTCGGATGTTGTTCTGTGGCAGTTGGATGTGTCTAAGTGCCACTATAGCCACAATCGCCTTTCGATGGCTATCACTTAAATGTGTAATACAAAGTTCTCCACATTACAATTTCAGAAGTTATTTACTACCTACTGTATAATTTATAAGCAATTCAATGGGTCTGAAGTTAAATCAGCTACGTTCCTGGATATTAAATCTCTTAGAATCTTACGTTGTATCGTTGGATGTATAATTACCGCCATTTTGAAGGATCTAACTAACTAACTAACTAACAGACCAACTCCACGCAGCACAGCCCTCTTGAGAAGCTAACCGCTTCTCCGCTAGTCAAGAAATTCTACGCGTTTTATAGAAGCCGAATGATTATTACCGAATTCACTGCAGCCCACCACCTGCCCCTACCCTGAGCCAGATGAACCCAGTTCATATCTCATCCTATTTCCTGAATATTCATTTTAATAAATCTTCCTATCTACGGCTAAGTCTTCAAAGAGTTCCCTTCTTCATTGCCTACTTCCTACCAAAGGATCAGTCCATGCCCAAGGCCTTCGATTATGCTTCAAAACGTGGTTAAGTTCTTACGGTGAGGAGCTGTTAGAAACTTGCCCAAATCCCAAGCTGGACGATCACCCATTGTCGGCTGTCAACGACTGCTTATTCCATATACTCGCAGCTGTTTTCCATATTGGAGGTCGTTCCTCCCTCCACAACCCGAGGATGCGCAATGCCATGATGTCGGGGACCCACTTATCTCGGCTTCGAATGTCCTACAGCCTCTATTTCACGGTCAAACAGTTTGGAGATGAAGCCACTAAGATCTGGCGAAAGGTCGGGACGAGTTTATCCAAGACCAGGCGTAACATACCTGAAGACTTGATTCTTATAAGGTGCAGTGTTCGGATTTCTTTTCACTGAAGCAGGAGAGGACAGGGTCTTTAACAAAAGTACTTCGGGTTTAAGACTGAAAGGATTGCAGCAAGGGTTAATTCTGGTCTGCCCACACACATACAAACAGACCCCTCACCTAAGTTTCGGGAAACATTCCCTTATTTTTGAAATGAATAGAAGCCTGGCGTCTGTTGTACCGCAAACAAGGTTCCTAAACAAGACCTAAAACCTCAAAACAAAATTAGAAATTGTCAAAGCCTGCTTACTTCGATCGTCGCCGTTAATTTCGGTGCAAGTTTTAATAACTTTGAAGACATTTTCAGTAGGTTGAATAGATGATCTCCGGCTTATACTGGGTTTCCAACAGGCAACGCTTTAAAATTGTATCTTAAAGGCATTCTCCGAAATGTGACGCTTAATTTCCCACCTGAGAGGCCCATTTTCAAGAAAAGTAGCTTTTCTATTTCCTACTAGCGACCTAACACAGAACAAACAGACATTACAAAATTTACTTCATAATCTTACCAATATATGAAGTAGCCACGGCCGGAAGAACCGTGTGGAAGTAATGGCGTAAAATAATATAAACAGCCAACTAGATGCAACAATAACAAATTTTATTGATGATTACAATCAGCTCAACATGTTTCGGGCGAAAATTTCGCCCGAAACATGTTGAGCTGATTGTAATCATCAATAAAATTTGTTATTGTTGCATCTAGTTGGCTGTTTATAATATCGTATCAATGATGCACGGTCAAACAAACATCAAATTAATGGTGTAGAAGTTTTTGTGAAATTCGAAACCTTCAGTCCCAATTATTTTCCCAGTTACATGAGTAAAATTTAATATCTTAATCAGTATAACTACTAGTTTCAAGTTTCAACTACAATAAAGCGTTATACTGACAACAAAAGCAGCCAAATACCAGAAGGACAAGTGTTTCTGCTTGTATTGTAATGTGTAAGGTATATGATTAAACACTTGCCCTCTCCGTAGTGCTCAGAGAAAACCGAAGGCAATTTTCTCGTGGAAGTTAATGACATGAAGTGGCAAATTCATACCCGTGCGTTCGTCTGTCCATTCGAGAAAGCCGAACTAGTTTCGAGGTATTTTATATTGAGACCTTTACTTATGTTTGTACAAACTTTATATTTTTTTTTAATTCGGGAAATAATAATGACTACTGTAAGACCTACAACCATGTCAGTGTTCAACTTGTGCGAAATTATAAAAATATTGATCGGATGAAAAGTATTTTAACAATATTTGTAGGAAAAAACATGCAAGATATATCCATTGGAATTTATCTGCACGTTTTAGATATTTGAATAAAGTGAAAGAACGTTATGTTTATTGGACCGCGCATCATCTTGATAGTTGAATAAAGAGAGACCAACTGGATGCCACTTGCTTTATTATTTCATTATTTAATGCTCAACATGTTTCGGATGTTAATACATCCATCCTCAGGGCTTGCGACTTATTTGTTGAGTTATTTCATGGGTTGTATTTCTTTGGTTCGATGTATGTTGGTGTTACGTTTATCCGTATGCAGGCTGAAGCAATAGTGCTTCAGTCTGCATACGGATACCACACCAACCCACGAAATAACTCAACAAATAAGTCGCAAGTTCCTGAGGATGGAAGTATTAACATCCGAAACATGTTGAGCATTAAATAGAGAAATAATAAAGCAAGTGACATCAAGTTGGTCTCTCTTTATTCAACTATGAAAGAACATGTTCCGGTTAGTTCTGAATTACTTTCCTTATCTTGTTCTTACATAAAAATGTAGGCCTAGTAAAGAACAGCGCAATAAATATCTTCATGATAGCAGCAGTTCTGTCACCGGTTGAGTCTAAGTAAAGCTGCAAGCTCTTTTTTCTACAAGACTTGAGTTCCCTTGCTCCTGTGAAGCGATTCGATTTCGGAAGGATTGTGTGCAGAAATTCACGGTATTATATTAGAATAATGGAGTTTGGTTCAATTTTATGATCATATCTATAATTTAGTTACATAAACAAACTAAACACTAACCAAATAAATAACTAATACTTTGACGAAATCCATTGAGTACAGCTTTCTAAAGAAGATGACAGTAGCTGAGATAGTCAAGAAATATTTCCTGAAGAACACAAATTACTTTGCTACCAATCACGCAATTTTCTCCATCCTCATTTCACTTCTTCTGACAGAACTCCGTTCTCAAAAAACCAGAGTGTGTCGTTTGACGTTTGTCGCTGATGTGACAGACGAAGATTCACACTCATAAAAACAGATGTAAATATATATCAGCTCGGATATATGGGCCACCAAGCTTCGTATAAGATTTGACGCAAGTCCCTCGCCTACTATACCAATACGTACTGTGCCGCTTCCTTTGCGACGTCGTCGAAAACGTAACCAGAATGTATTGTATTGGCAGTTTATTTAAAGATGCTGTCCACAACTCAGACCTCAAGTTCATGGCGACGAATGACTGAATGATTATTTAGAGTGAAGTGATAAGAACGTGAAAGAAACCGGTCGTGAACTAATTTCACATAATTTTCTAACATTTGCCTGGAGGACCTGTGGAAGGTCACTAAAAATCCAGTCAGAACGGCCAGTAACCCAACCGAAGTTCGAAAAGCAAAACCTATAGTTATTATATGAAGAGTGGTGATACTGAGGAAGATGATGGCGGTCATGGGCCGCTTGCACATTTCAAGCTGCTGAGGATCCCAGCAAGTTCGATAAGCTATGAAACCGATCTGAGCACTTAAAAAAAATCTCTTCCTCCTGTAGGCTTGTTTTCCCCCAAACGTCTCCTTTTAATCTCTTCTACAAAAGCTTCGGTCTCGTCTACAGCAGCTAAACTATAGCGCGGTGTCTGGCCTGTGACCCAAGAGATACCGCGTCGAGCAAGAATGCCGCTGTGCCACTGTAGAGCACCCTCAACTGTACCGGATTTTGTATCGTCACGTAGCATAATACTGGGTTAAGAAACGAAGGGAATAGTTGACTAACCCACGCAGCCTGTGTGTTTTAATAGATGGAAGCAACGAGAGCTTCTTTTCTGAGAACATGTTCAGTCAGATGGCCAAGCGATTCCTCGCCTCTTATGGAACTCACAGCCTCGTTACCACGTTCACAACAGCTCGTCATTGGCTTTGTCCGGAACAAGTGAATCTGTTTCAAATTCCACAGTTTCAACCGACAAATGCACACGATTTAACCATAATGAACGGAATGGACAATATAACAAAAGTGAATGTTTCAGAACCCCCCTCAACTCAAGCTCTTTCAGTACTATCATTCCATTTAAGCCTTCCTCCCACAAATCATCACTTCACCTGGCACATGCTGTCCAGTTATTGTGTACCTTGCAATGCTCACACATGACGTGTAAATCATAAGGTGTGTATGAAGGATTTTAAGTATCTGAAACATAAAGAACGAAGGCAGAAGGAGATTGTGTGTGTGTGTTGGGGGGGGGGATGGACAGTAAGAGAAGCTGATGTAAAATTGTCTTAAAGTTTATAACTCCCGAGGTTACCAAGTTACAGAAAAAAAAAAACCCGTATACAGCGACAGTAATAGAAATATTCGCTGTCTTTTGTATAGTAGGAAACAAACTTTCTGTGAACAATATTGAGCTTTCGGTTATTAAAGGACTTACATTGTCCTAATCCATTGAACTCGGCCTCAAAGTTTAATGTACTGAGACAAACATCAGTGAACAAGACTGGGGTTTGAACCCCCGCATTAAGACGTTATCTGGTGTCTTGTGTCTGTGAGAGGCATGTTAATGCAGACCGGAATGTGAGATACTAGTAACCCGACCCAGAAAGGTTCTTGTTGCTGTCCTGGCAAATGTTTTCAATTACCCATCCTCTAAATGACGAGACTGTCCAGAGCCAGCAACAAGGCCAGAAGCATAGAATTTCGAGCAAGGGGAACTGATGAACTGCTATCCGTCGTCGGGTCCCGACCTCGCTATCAGACAGTCAACATAAACAGCACAAATACCAGTTGCTGTGAATAAAGTATCAAGACTCCTGATGATTGACAGTAAGTCTGTCCGAAACATGTAGAGTAGTTTACCGAAATAAAGTTGAGAAATAGTGCATCTTGTTGGCTTCTATTATAAGAATATATCACGATGCGCGGTCCTCAGAATGTCAAATAACTACGTGCACTTACTATTCACCGACTCAGTGTAAATTATGAAGGCGTTGTTAAATTAAACATAGAAGTACAATATAATTCTGATTTATTTCATGTGTTTTAGAATGCTTTCTCGGTCCATTGCTCTTTTATTTCATTACGAATTCAAAGCTGAAATTTCGTTATTACGCAGTTTTCTTCAACCTTCTCTACTTCGGCATTAGGTCCAAACATTTTCTCAACAGCTTCTCCTCAAACACCCACAGTCTGTGATCTTAGAGATTCTTATGTACATTAATATTTGTATTACGATCTCCTGAGGCGTAACTTTCTGTAGTTTGGTAGGAGTTACCAACGATTCGGAGAAATGTGCTGCCTGTCTGAAGACACATTCTGCAGTTTCCACTGAATTTCTAGAACTTTCTGCCGAACTACATACTGTCACAAATCAGAAGGCCACGTTCTCGTTGCCCCGAACATACAAAGTGGACCAAAAGTAGGTATACAGTGTACAATATATAGTATAGTATTGATGGTTCTTCTCAGATATTGACATTTAGTTTTTAGTTTTCCAATACTGCTTCAAAATCCACTTTCTTTGTTCTATACTTAAGTTCTATACTTAAGTTCCCTGCCATCATTCACAATACCTGTAAAGAAAAAAAATTAATTACTGTATACCCACTCTATGCCTACTTTTGGCCCACCCTGTATTTTTATTTTAGGATACACACACATTGTCACATTCGTACGGAACAATAGTTTGAACTGCAATTTTGGATTTTGCGATCTTTTTTGGACGTACTAAAATATACAAGTCAGAAATTCAGGAAAAGCCGTCAACACAAAATATTTATTTGAAACAAACAGAAGCACAGGGTAACGTAAATGTCGTAGTTGGCAGATGGGGTGAGCCACTTGCCATTACAGAACTACTTGTACAGTAAGTCACTGTACGTAATTGCGACGAAAGATTGAACCAGGTTACTCCAGTGTTTATACTATAGGCCCTACTAATAAAGCACTTCTTTATGGAAAGTCACCCTCAGCTTCATAATACAAGGGTCTGATGATTAGAGGGTTAAGGTAATCAATTGATAGTTGGGACTGTCGGCCCCCTTTTCAACCTACCACTTGCTGTATGGTGCGGTGATCCTGTTTGTGTTCTTTCATGCTATGTTTGCCCAAGAGCTCTCGCTCTCTCACTGCTATATTCTTCTTCCCCTTTCGCCATTGAAATGCACGAGGGTTGGCAGTCAATCTAAGTGAACTACCCTCTCCCACACTATTCAATATTTGCTATATAAGGGAACAAATTGCATATAACAGGTTCGCTCTCGAGCAGGGGCCCATATAATAATTTACATGCATGTTATTTTGATACGCAAATAGCTCTCACTTGCCAATGAATTAAGAAGAAATAGAAAGGGAAAGAAAACAATAGCAGAGCAAAACTTGGTACCTCGTAATTCAACAAATCGACGGTCAGGGGACAAATTGTAGGCAGCATTTTTCACAGATATATATGTTAATTTGCCGGGGCTAGTGTTCGCTCGCTGGCTGAGATTGTGGGTTCGAATCTCACCGGGGTCATGGATGTTTGTCTGTTGGGAGTGTTGTGTGTGTGTGTTGTCAGGTAGAGGTCTCTGCGACGCACTGATCACGCGTCCAGAGGAGTCCTACCGACTGTGATGCGTCGCTGTGTGTGATCTAGAATTCTCAAGAATGAGGAGGCCATGGACCGCGTTGGGCCGCAGCGCCACAGGAAAAAAAGTCGATTTATTGCTGTCCATAGTGGAACATTTATCTTATACGTAGCTACCTCCTCAGGCCGTTGATTAAGTAATCTGTGACTTATAAAATTATTTTCTGTAAGAGATAGAAGATCTGGGGTTCGATTCCCGCTAGGAAAAATAATCTTTTTTTTTTGTTTTTCAGAAATTCCATATACAATGGGTACCGGCCTTTTTTTCTAGGGGTAATGCGGTCGGGGCGTGAAGTTAGTCACTCACCTCCATCTAGTTTTGTCGTTTAAAAACAGTGGAGTTGTACCTTTACTCCCACTATATGCTTCATGCAACGGACAGGGACAATTATTACGTTTTATCCCTATCTGGTCGTTCACAGATTTAGAGGTAAAGGAGAGGTCGGTCTATTTTTTAACCCTCAGAGAGCTGGCAGAAATTTAACGTTTTAAGCATGCTGGTAATTAAATTCACCACAGAGTTCATATATATTTACAGAGGACCTACCGTTGTGTTTTCGAGCTGAAAAAAAGACGGTTTCTTGTTTCCGTCCAACAAAACAATGCATATTTTAATTCAACGTGAAAACATGTTTTGGTCAAATGACCATCAACAGGCCATCTCTACAAAATTCAGAACAAGGTGCAACTCAGTTCCAATAATACTTCTGTAATATGGGATTGCATAAAACTTACAAATGTTGTATAAAATTATATACAATAATATAATAAGAGCCTAGGCTTTGTCAACGTAGTGTATAGTAGTATATATATAAAACTGTCGGAACTGAGACGAAATTAAAAGTGTACATTTAAAAATATTTAAATGTTGGCGATAAAATCTGATTGTTTTGAATCACAAGTATTCGCATACAATATAAGACAACGTTATGAAAACTTTGTATTGTGTATGCCGACTTACAGAAGGAGGAAGCGATGTAGATAGGCTACTCTAGGTTTCAGTTTCATAGATGATATTTTCCTAATTACAACCAACAAGATGCAACTATTTTTGATTGTGTATTTCTAAAAGGCTCTACATGTTTCGGGCGGTTCCTCCGTCCATCATCAGGAGCACATCGTGGATGAGATGGAACTCCATGGATTTCCATCTCATCCACAACACCAGCCTGCAGCAGTACTGGTTGACAATACCTGAAGCTGAGTGTACAGTTATGTGCTCCTGATGATGGGAGGAGGAACCGCCCGAAACATGTAGAGCCTTTTAGAAATAAATAATAAAAAATAGTTGCATCTTGTAATTAAAAAAATCATCCTAACAATGCACGGACACATGAATATCAAATTCATAGACGATGTCTGATTTTAAGGATGCTATTTTCAAGTAGCGTAATCTGTAATTAATATGGAGCAAGGTAGGAACAACAATTCTGAAATGATTAATATTTAAATTATAGTTTTAGTTTAATGATAATTAATGTGAGTTGCGAATTAGTGTGAGCATATAATATTACTTACATGTTCTTAAGTTGTATCGGAGGAACTGCGTGAAGGTGTGTGCTTATTGCAATACAACTTGTGACTGAACAGGGTCAAAGCAGGTAGAGGAAGTAACAACGGCGAGTGTCCCCTGCCGATAATTTTCTGTATTATTACGCCAAATAGTGCATTAGGTTTTACTGTGCATGTATCACTAATTTGATTATCTGAATTTGTTTTATTTTAAATATTGAATCTTTGCACAGTATTTATCATTCAACCTTTTCTTGTTACCTGGAGGATCTCCGTAATATCCTCCATAGAAATAAATGGAAAATTTGTTGTCTAATAAGTGTTGTGCAAATTTAGATTTTTCATTTTCATGATTATAATCGCGAAAAAGTTCTTTGAACCTTACATAAAAAGGTCCGTCTGTCTATCTCTCCAATATACTTTCCATTGCAATCTGGATATGTTAATTAATATTTGTTACAACAGAGAATTTAACGATCAAAAGTCGTCCATTTCTCAATTGAAAACGCGAGCGTACGTGAAATGTTAATTAATATGATGTTAGAGCAACAGTGCATTTTACCACATTCAAACATATGATTTCCAGGGCAGATGTATCTCTTCTGATGGGAGCAATCGTAATCAAAATGTTAATATATTTGCATATATGTGGTGGAATTTAACCCTTTGATGCCTAACGACTCCTATAATGGCCGTACCGCAACGCTAACCTCTAAACGTTGCATTTTATATATTTATTCAACAACTACAGGTACTGAATATTTTAAACATGGTATATACTCTCGGTTTTTTTTTCTCTTCAAAATGCAGTTTGTTTCATAATTCTAACGTATTTGGTTCCTGTTTTATTCACATTTTATATACCGAGTGTGCTAAAATTTAAAAAAATAATTCCGGCGCCATAAGTTTAAGCACATAGAATATCCCGAGGCTTAAGTCAGTAGTGCAGGAGGTAATTTGAAAGGAACTTCTGTTTCAGCAGTGCCATAAGCACGTGGTATTTTTTATAGCAACGGTTTTGAATTATTGAGTATTTAGACTCAATGTAATAAATTAGAACAGCAAGCAGTATGTTGTTTATTTATTGAGACTGATTGTCAAACATACATTTACAGCTAATGCAGCTCACAACTCATGCAGCTATTCAAAGTGACCTCCATCCGCTTGGATAAATTTTCTGACCCACGTGACATGCGCGTGTCAACTTAAGAAACGCTGCTGCGTTATCTATTCTTCTTGCGTCGCTGAGAATTGGCTTAAGAAGTTTTCTCTTCTTCAACTTGTGTGTGTACACCCTGGCTCTTATGTAACCCACAAGCGGTAATTTAATGGGTTCATATTCGGTGACCATGGTGGCCAATTACATACGAACAGCCACAACTGTTTATTGGTTAGCGAATTTCTGAATCTGATTCTGCCTGATGACCTGACTGAAATAAGGGTGTTCCTTTACGCTGGTAGTAGCCATATCGAGCATCGTGTTCATAGAAGAAACTTCTGTAAGCAGGCTGGCATTTCTTTCGCAAATATTAGGAGTAAACATGGCTTGTCAGCCGTTGCCTGCAGGTGTACAGTCCAATGAGCTGGTCACCAGCAACACCGCACCATATTGCAAGTTTATGGAACAGAAGTGTTTGTAGTTTTTTCGAAGGTTCCGTGTGGATGATCATGCTCCCGTGAGCGGGAGCCTTTGTAGACTTCATCGAATGTAAAATGGGCCTCTGCGGTACATAATATGTTATAAATCGTACGGGGGTTAGCAGTAATCCACTGGCATTCCAACCGGCTACCAATGTCCGCAGATTTAAGATGCGGAATTCTCTCGATATTCTAAGAAGTCCGTCTCTATGTAACGTTCTCAAATCTCTCATGCTCAGAACACAGAGGGACGCAGATTCTTCGTGGGTGTGCGTGGGCTTCCCTCTACCATGCAGACGTTGTCCTTTTCCTCCAACTTGCGTCGTACTTGCTCTTCAGCGTGACAGTCTTTATGGAAGTCATCCCGTTGTGTTTATTACAAACAAACAAACAAACAAGTCACACTTGTGAATCTGATGTTTATTGGACCGTGTATCATTGTGATAACTGAAGAATAAAAAACCAACTAGATGCCACTTATTATTTTATTGTACGTCTTATAGGTTCAACATGTTTCGGGCGCTACTATGCCCATCATCAAGAGCTCGCGACTATGATGTTGATTACCGCATTATAATTGCGAACTCCTGATGATGGGCATAGTAGCGCCCGAAACATGTTGAGCCTATACGAAGTATAATAAAATAATAAGTGGCATCTAGTTGGTTTTTTATTCTTCAGAAACCACACTTATTCTGTCTACCAAAACACAGTCTCTATTAACACATTGTTTGTTAAAATATATGTTACAACTTCATTTTAGTATCTCCCTTTTTTATATTGTTGTGTTAGAATGAATACGTGTGGTTTTTTAGCATGGCAATTCACACTCGGAAAGGAGCTCTTTCCTGGCAGCAACCGATGAAGACGATTGTAGACAGGTCGATCGAGGATTCGTCGTCGTGAATACCGTTGACGAAGTGAACTGTGTGTCATTAGTAGCATCCTTAAACTCTTCCTTAAATTGGCGGTTGTTTCTCCTAACATGTAGTGTAATATTTTTGCTGTTTGTTGTAGAATGACATAAAAGTTCATGGTGAATAATGTGCAAATTTAAGAGAATTTAGGGCTTTACAAACTGCAGCAGCATGGAATGTGGTTTAATGCAAAATATTAAAAATTTTTAGTGCCAAGGAAGCAACATTAAATGCAGTTACTGCACAATTTGAGCCACATTAATGCAGACAGTTTGAACAATGTAATACTTAACACTATAGGACGGGTCACGAAAAGAAAAGCGGAGTATTTTGAAAGTTAATGTTAACGAGCTTCAAAGAAATAGGAAGAACGGTTACTTGTAAAGGTAAAGGTTTTCCCATAACCCGCCATATGCTACAGATGGGGAGAAAAGTTATAGTTCTAATCTTTGCTAACCTCGGTGTTAGATGTGGCTGGGTGATCAGCGCCAGGGATCGGCGGTTTTGCCCTGCCCAATAACACTGCTAAGAGGTACAGGAAGCTGGCTGGGCACTACAGCCGGTCTGGACGGGTTGGAGAAAATACATTTTTCCTCCGCCGGGGTTCGAGCCCCGGACTGTCCAGCCCTTAGGGAGCTGCTATAACGACTATGCTATTCAGTTACTTGTAGAGAGACGTAACTGAATTTAACTCTTATCCTGTTAACGTGGAGAATATGATGAGCTCCTAATAATGTCAGGTAGAAGGCAGATGGGATTTAATTCGGAGTTTAAAGGGTTAAGAAGGTATAGAATTCTAGAGCTAGCTTAGAAAAGGTTGAGAAGAATACTCTGTTTGCAGACTGTACTGTGCTTGAATGAGTGGAAACAGCACCCCTGTTAGTTGTGGAGAGTGCGTTCTCTTAATGATGTCGGGCAGACTGAAGTACGACTATATAGAGCTGAGCCATAGTGCCAGAGCTTAGCGCCTTTGACTTTGAGATGGTTATTGAAACGCTGAACACATGCAAATATCATCAGAATTAATTCAAACACGAAGAATAAAATTGTGTTCAGAGATTTGTAAACTTATTATAATATTTGGATTAAGAAAGAACTTCCTTAGCGCTAGACGCATTCAATTTTTGTGTCAGTTTAAAAGAAGAATGATAGGACATATTCCACGTAATTAACAAGGCATATCGCCGATCCGGTGGCCCCGCGGTCTAAGGCGTAGGTCTACAGCCGCATGCTTGCTGGGACTGCGGGTTCAAATACCGCCGGGGACATGGATGTTGGTCTCTTGTGAATGTTGTGTTTTGTCAGTTAGAAACCTCAACGACGGGTCGATAACTCGTCAAGGGGAGTCCAACAGAGTGTATGTGTCACTGAGTGTGATCAGGTGCAACAATAACCCTCTACATCTACAATGGGTAGGTAAAAAATTCAGACTAATAAAATTACAACACGTAACTGTCGTGAATAAACGCACGAAAGTTTCTCCGCATTCTTTTGTAAAGTGTAACTTTATTTGTAGAAGAAATTATTTGGGATTATTAGTGTGCGTTTTGAAACAACATGTCAGCTACTAATCATATAATTTGTGGACGTCAAACATCTGAAGAAAAAAAATTTCGAATTCAGTGGTAAGTGCATATCGCAAAGAAAAATTAGTCATGTGCAGATGACGAAAGGGTGTTTCGTACGGAGCGTCAGATTACTTCTTCATCGACTGCTATAGGCCTAGTTGATATGCATTTCAGGCTTACAAAAGGGTCAATAGAGTGAGAGAAGCAGGAGGATAGGAGGGGTATAATTTGGTCAAACTAGGAATGTGACTGTGACAGTTTTATGGAACGTGATTTTTCGAATGTGGAAGTTTTAAAAGCAACATAACAAAGCGCTTTTATTTTTTTCTGAGTGATCACTGTGTAGTTGGAGTGGAGGAAATTGGGCAGATATGGAAGTTCTGAGAAAGACGGTTTCTTTAGTTGTTGAAATAATGTAGAAGAATAAGGAAATCTGGAGAAAACTTGGAGGTTTATTTGTATTTGTTTAAGAGGAAATCAGATGACTGTTTGTGGGGATTGCGATGTTTGTGAAATGGATAATGTGGATGTGAGTGAGTGAGTGAGTGATGAGTGAGTGATGAGTGAGTGAGTGATGAGTGAGTGAGTAATGGTTCCCACACGGCCTCTTACATGATGGGCAACGTGTCTCTTTCCCGGGTTTAAAGCGGCTGTGACCTAGCGCTGAAGACCCATCCCCATCTAGGGCAGAGGTTAGGACAGACTGTCATTACACCTCTACTCCCCTCTGTGCCTTCATAGCATGTTATAGGGCATTGCTGACGTAAGAATGGCACACGTGCCCTAAATGGCATGCGGCTTTCAGCAGTGCCCCAATTTTTGTTAATATATTTACGCGATCAGCGCCTCTATACTGTGAAGAACAAGTGTGTGTATATATATATATATATATACACACATATCTGACTGTATGCAGATTGTATATGAATTACCGTTGCTGTCAAATAATACTGCAAGCGAAAAGTTTTAACACAAATTGGGAGCGGTGCGAAGTGTTGAGTGGATATTTATCGTTGGGCCGCCGGCCTGGCGGTGAATGGACGAATATGCGACATTGGTCAAAACGTTTTACAATCGTCCTTTCAAACAGGAAGCAGTAGCAGCCCCAGTTACTTCCACATTTTTCCCTTATCGCATTCCTCAAAAAGGCCTCGATTAGAAATATAATAAGTATACTATACATTACCATAAGCATTAATAATAATAATAACAATAATAAAAATAAAGCAGTAATTAATAATAATTGTGGAAGTCTCCAAGACCATATTTAGCTCATCAAATTTTCCATGGGCACGCGAAAGAATTTCTTCAAAATTGATAGATAATTTGGTCACGTCAGTACTGTAATAGGGTAAACATTATTTTTAACTTTACCTTTACCGGATTAGTGTGCTTCAGGTTACAGTAAATTGTCAGGCTGTTGTGCACAAGGTAGTAAACTTTCGGATTCTATAAAATGCGGAAGGACACTGCTCACATGCACTTAGTGTTTTTGATTAATAATTTAGCTTTACATTTTCAGGTTTCTTTATGTATTTTAACCCTCTGAAGATGCAACACATAAGAATATTATATGAAAGCCGCTTATTAAATCACATTAAACATATTATGAGATGGGCTGGGCATGTGGCGCGTATGGGTGAGGAGAGGGGGGTGTATAGGGTCTTGGTGGGGAAACCGGAGGGAAGGAGACCACTGGGGAGACCTAGGCGTAGATGGGTGGATAATATT
>Ga0123355_10005543_pt1 | contig 18517 bp, 11 predicted proteins | sample TergutEmb28metaG_3_FD_89872 | JGI IMG/M metagenome (GOLD analysis project Ga0123355, IMG submission 89872) | Embiratermes neotenicus P1 segment gut microbial communities from Petit-Saut dam, French Guiana - Emb289 P1 | ecosystem: Host-associated > Arthropoda: Insects > Digestive system > Gut ... | reverse complement strand
CAGTTTCAAAACCTATGAAACACTTGTAGGTCAGTCAAGCTGTAGTTACCAATAAATAAGTAGAGCAAGCTACTAAATCGCTGAATTTGCTTACTCTGTAAAGCTGCAGGCTTCCTAGTTACGTCAATAGCAAGAAGCTAATAAGTCTTCCTGGTTCTTGCATAACATTTCTTTTTCCAAAAGTTAATTCCAAAATTTGTTTTCATGACAATCCTACAGTTTCATAATTTAGCCATCTATGTACACATACTTACATGCATAAACATTGATTCTAACTATGTGCATATATATACTGTATATATACTGAGTACAACTTTACTTGAATGTCCACATGACCATGTGTAATCAAAGTACCTTCATAACTGATAGTAAACACCTACATAATGTTTTAAGTACACTACATCCTGTTCAACAATGTTTTGAACTTAAAACACTTTTATAATTGTTTTTACGCACACCATGTAAACAGTATGGGATTCCAAAATGTATAGTGCGCACTGATTATACCCTATACTGGAAAATATAGGCCTGATGATGGTCTGGAAAAGACATAAGCATGTAGCCATACTAGGGTGCTGATGATTTTATGCTACTGTTGTGTTTCGACAGAATAAAACCATTTTATTTTGAGTATTAAAAACACAACAGGATGTCTTCTATTAAAATAGCTCATAGCATACTTTAGATGCAGGATATGGTGATCAGGATTGCTGGACAACATGCTTTCAGTTACATAGTATAATGGCTTCAACATTTATTTCATACACAGACTTACATTCTGCACTCTCGCATACGTAGGAATATCTATCAAAGGTATTACCACATTCTTTATATTAAGAGCAAATGTCACTTTGTTGTGAGCTTATATTGCATTAAAGTACTTCATACTTAAATCACAAAATTACAGCTGTTTTCAGTTGACATACAATACTTACAATATGACTGACTGTGATTATAATTACAATGGCAGTTCCATCTGCATGTTACAAGAAAATCTATACACTTTTATACAAAAAAAAAAAAAACTTTTTTCCTTTTGTGTTGTCTGTGTGTTAAGACAGTGAGGTCAACCATTTACACAGCTTGCTCTTTTCATATCCCTGAAACGTTTACTATGGCACACAGCTGTTGCAAGGTTTGCTACATCCCGAATACTGGGTAAAGATGGTAGGAAATTCTGAAAACATGACTGTAATCCTTACGTTACTGAAAGTAACAATTGGAACCCATCATAGTGGCACCATTACCAAGGCATGGTCATGAATTTGTGAAGCTATCATTCAATAACCTGCATCAGGAATGTTTTGGAGATGGATGTTTACAGTATACCAGCACTTACCTACATGTGCTACTGTGGTGAAAGAATGTATCAGGTTCCACTGACACACACCATTCTGTATGGCTGGTAGGTCAGAATGTTTGGTTCATTTGGATGTGTTTATGGTGACTTTAACTTCTAGCTTTATACAGTAAGTCATAATTTATAACATTGAGGTTACATTCCTGGAAATTGCAGTGCACATAAATATGTAGAATACAGCACTTTTTTCCCCTATAAGAATTAACGAAAGTACCTGACAATCTGACTGTTAAGATCCCTGTTAGCTGTCAGTAAAAACAGTGCTAATGAACCTATGCACCTTGAGCAGTTCCAGAAAAGAAAAGCTGCATTGTTGCATTTGTTCAGAGCGGGAATGTGAAAAAAATGTGAAGAGTCAAATGAAGTGGTGTGCTTTTAAGAAAACAACACAAAATGCATGTTTTGAATACTCACAGAGCAGAAACAAGAATGTAGCATGTAGTGTTTTTTAAACAAGCATTTACAAAAATAAGTTACCTTTTTATTATATATAACATTTAATTATAGGATTCAAATATAGGGTATTAATTCTGTTGCATGTGACCCATTGTGTGATTTGGTTCATTTAGTTTAAATTCACTCTTTTATTTTGTTAAATTTCAACCAAGATCTATGTCCTCTCCCTTTTCCATGACTCTGATTGGCTATACTTCTTGCAATGCACCTATATTAACCCACCCACTTCCTGTCTCTCATTGTTTGATCATCTTCCTGTATGTAATTCCATCAACCCTCAAGATGGAGGTAGCACATTCCTCCCACAACATCAGTGCCAGCCTAGGAACCTACTACACAGCATCATAACACTTAGAAGACTAGTATTTGAATAATACCAGTTTGATAGTTTGAAAACATTGTGCTTTTGCTACATGCAATACTGCTTTCAGACTAGGCAAATCTGAACAGCATGTCTTGTGCTATGAACTTCATTTCTTATTACAACTCAGCTTCCCCTTTTCTTGTGAACAACAAAAATTGTAATTCTGAGGTGTGCCATCCCCATTGTGTGTTTAAACTATAAGGTGAGCTAAATTCAGTCAAAAACACAGCTATAAATATATGGCTAAATGATGGTGTTTATTAGCAATGGAAAACTACATATTTCAGCCTGTGGTGGCCATCATCAGGTTTTGACAACTTTCTTGCTATAAGAGTTATATACAATATGCATAAACTGCGTGGCAGTGTTGAGATCTCATTATCATTTGCGCACGTTTGTTAAGCTAAGTTTGGTGGGATGTCTATTGCATGAATGGATTTATAGGTATCTGGGTGTGGATCCCTTCGGTTAGTTAGGTGTAGGGTTGGGAGAAAATTGTGATTGCAGGTGTGGTATCTTATATGCTCCTATGTTGGGGAGGGGGTGGTTTTTGCGGGATCGGTTAGTCTTACATCTCCTTATTCTTTGGAACTTTTTTTTTCCGGGAAGGAGTTTGTCTGCCTCCAGGGTTTTACTATGATTACGTAGGCTTGGCGCATTTGGTTTTCTATGGGAGAGAGAGCAGGTGTGTGAAATGTAGAAATGGGTAAACTTTGTGGTGTGTGCCTCTGTTGTTATGTATCTAAGGTAGTGGGTAAATAGTACTTACATGGAAGTGGTTTTCTAGTATTCTTCCTCAGTTTCTTGGGTGTCTGTGAGTTCTTGTTCCTGGTGTGTGTGTGTGCGTGTGTGTGTGTGTGTAGTCTTCTCTCCATTAAGTTGTACACTCGAATTAGTGCCGTATTGTTGAGTCCTTATATGCTCTGTGCATGGGTCCACTATATTTCTTGTGGTTATTCACTAGAATATGTTTACGTTGTGTTCAGTGCACTGTCCTACTCCTCGGATCCATCCATAACACAATGCAAATACTAAAACAGCAAAACAAAGGGTCACATCTCAACACAATAGAACGTTTATACATTTACGCAGAATACTTGAACAATAGCCATTTGAATGACGACCACACCATATTCCCCAACATGATCTTTGAAGCGCTTCTAAAACCCCACCAGCCATAAAAACCCCTCACACCCACACTCCAGAGTGATCACACCAAAAACCCATCACCTCAACACAAGACCTACCTCCAACATGAGTAACATAACAGATTACACAGCAGTACAAGAAGCTGCCACACGGAAAGATAATACACGTCACACATTATAAATATAAAACGGTGAATATCACTAACAGTGGACAAATTCACACAGTGCAAAATTAAGAGGACAATGCACCGAACACAACGTAAACATATTCTAGTGAATATCCACAAGAAATACAGTGGACCCATGCACAGAGCATATAAGGACTCAACAATACGGCACTAATTCAAGTGTACAACATAACAGAGAGAAGACTACACACACATCAGGAACAAGAACTCCCAGACACCCAAGAAACTGAAGAAGAATACTAGAAAACCACTTCCATGTAAGTACTATTTACCACTACCTTATATATATAAAAACACAGGCACACACCACAAAGTTTACCCATTTCTACATTTCACACACTTGTTCTCTCTCCCATAGAAAACCAAATGCGCCAAGCCTACGCACACATAGTAAAACCCTGGAGGCAGACAAACTCCTTCCCGGAAACAAGAAGTTCCAAAGAATAAGGAGATGTAAGACTAACTGATCCCACAAAAACCACCCCCTTCCCAACATAGGAGCATATAAGATACCACACCTGCAATCACAATTTCCTCCCAACCCTACACCTAACTAACCGAAAGGATCCACACCCAGATACCTATAAATCCATTCATGCAATAGACATCCCACCAAACTTAGCTTAACAAACGTGCGCAAATGATAATGAGATCTCAACATTGCCACACAGTTTATGCATATTGTATATAACTCTTATAGCAAGAAAATTGTCAAAACCTGATGATGGCCACCACAGGCCAAAACATGTAGTTTTTTATTGCTAATAAACACCATCATTTATCCATATATTCATAGTTGTGTTTTGGACAGAATTTACCTCACCTTATAACAAAAATTATTGATTACACCTTCTGGTTCCTAACACTAAATAACTTATAAATGTTACAGGCCTATTAATTTCACATGCAGACATAGTAACCGTAACTATGTAACAAACACTTCAAAAAGACTGCAGTTGGTTTATATTATTGTATGTATGTGTGTGTGTGTGTGTGTGTATATATATATATATATATATATACACATACACACACACACACACACACAAAATAATATAAACCACCTGCAGTATTTTTGAAGTGTTTGTTACATAGTTATGGTTACTATATATATATGTGTGCATAATTCTGGCACCAAAAAATTAATGTCAAATGAGATGATAATTTAAGGTGAATGCTAAACTTGGGAGGAGATGGTCACAGCATATTTAAAGGAAAGTTGTCTATGTCCATACCCTGAGGCATATAGGTGAAACAAAGGTATAGCTCCACTCATTCTTAAATTTGGCACTAGATGGAGGTGAGTGGTCAACTGCATGTCCTACCTACTTTATCCCCAAGAAGGTACCCCAATACCCATTAAATAGGAAGCTGGGTGGGCCCCAAAGCTAGCCTGGATGGTTTTGGGGAAGAAAAAATCTCTTTCCTCTGCTGTGATTTGAATCCCATACTGTCCAGGTCCCCATCACTACTCCAATTATGCTGTCGTGGCTCCTAGCTACCTAAAAGGTTTGAGGGAAGTATGAAAAACTCAGATATACCAAGAGCTGAACATGGTATCTCCTGAAAACAAGACAGCTTTGGTCCATGAGCTAACTTGCTTGGCAGTGTACTTGATGGGGTAAAGGGGGAGGTAGGAACAAGTAAAGCTAGGGGAGGGGGGAAGAATAGGTTGTTGTGATGCAGCATTATTCGAGTTCATTTGTGCAAATATGCATGGAGCTGATCCCTTTATGATGTGTTGCCTTGTAAATGTCCATCACACAAACTTCAGATTCACTGTAAGGGTTACATTTTATAATTAAAATAAATTAGTGATTGGACTGCATGCAGACATAGTTTCAAAGATGACTGTAGTGACAATGAGCAGCTGTCTATGAAAATGAAGCTATTCTGCAACAATCACGTTTCCTTACACTAGCCTGTTTTTTCTTCATAAATAGTAATAAAATATTGTCTGCCCTCTTATATATAGTGGTACATCAAATGTACAAAATTACATGGTGGTAAAACTGGCACTACAATAGTGCCTGAATTAAGAATAATCCTAGTGATATACAAACTTGTTACATTTACAACTGTGGCATATATTATTAAGAGGAAATTGGTTTCTTTTATAAATAACTCCAGTAGAATACTAAGGGTGGTTGCTTGTGATAGAAGTTGCTGCAAGAAAGATGTTACTGACTAACCTGTCATGAAGCTGCCGCACATTGAAGTTACTGTATGAATCTCTTTCATGTTAAGTTGTACAGTCATTTTGACCACAATCCACTGTGTGGCAATGTCAGGTGAGACTTGTGACTGGTGATGATGGTTTGTACTCAGCAGTAATTCATCTTGCTCATAACAGTTTCCATTTATCCCTGCCATTCTTTCATTTGTCATTCATAAATGGCAAAGTGGTGGCCTTCATGTATCATTTGGCTAATGTGCTGGCAGTTTTTCAATACTGATGTGTAGTTCTTTTGTGTTTCTATATTTTGATTTCCAAGAAACTGGTAAGTTGATGAAAGACAAAGTGCAAATTTTAAAGCCTACTCCACATGCAGCAACAGGCCATTTACATGATCACAGACAGGATTAACATGACTCATACACACCCTTATTAACAAATTATGTTTTCAAAAGTGTTTTTCTTGAAGATGTAATTACAAAAACATGCAAACACTGTCCTATTTACAAAAAATCACATAATGTTAACATGTGACAATATTTTTTTTCTATGGCATGTTAGTGTTCATGAACCTTATTTCAAAGGACAATTTAATTATATCCCCCCCCCCTCCCCTTCTCCCATGGAATCATACTTTTCCAATTGGTACATCTCCTAACATGTAAGATATTTAAGATATTTAAGAATTATTAGCATGATGGTTCCTTCCACTTTGAAGTTATTTGTTTATGCCTTTCTTATTCACAGTATGTCACTGTTGCATACTTCCTTAGTACAGTAAGCCCAGAAGAAACACTATAGTTTTACTTAGGTGTTCACTTTTGTATTACTTTATGTTCTCTAAGTTATGATTGATGAAAGAACTAACATAACATAAATGTGCAATAAAAAGTGTACATAAACATGTAAGTTTACTTTTGAGCACCCCTTTTTACATTGATAAAGAGTACTTCCCCCACCATCATATTCTGCAGTTACATATGTCAAAAATATCTAATCTGCCAAGAGTATTTAAGATTGCTTCACAATAGTCCAGTAATCTTTTGCTTGGAAATAAGAGCATAAATGCAGTTACTCTTGAGTGACTCTGGTTTCTATTGTTGGTGCTTAGATTCCTGACTGTTATCTGTCTTAAGACTGTCTTCTGGCATGTGTCATTGGGAGAGAAATTCCTGACATTTTGAAGGATCTTAGTACCTTCTTGACCATGAAGATGAAGGCACTACCATTCTTCAGAATGCTGAGAACTCTTCACCCAACAACACATCGTCACAACCCAGATCACTTGAATATTTAGCAACACCATTTTTAGGATGCTGAATCACACACACTGCATCCTGTTCAATTTGTTACAGTGCTTTTGCACGTTCTGAACGCTTACTGTATATGCCATTAATTCAGTTTTCACTGCAAATGAAATCTTATATTATCTTCATCACAAATGCTATTTAGAAATGTAACTGATGAACACTTAAAATAACATTTTTCTCAAACTTTATTTTCACAATATTGTTTTTTTAATTTCTGTGGCAGTTCATTTGTTCTTGTGTAACCTTAATGACAATAAGATTTACCAAATGCTGCCTGAAAACTCCACCTGTAACGTCATGCACATACTGCTAAGGGCTCTTCTTTTCCTTCCTTTAATTTTATGCTATATATTTTGTTATTGTAACTGTGAAGATATAGAAAATAAAGAAAGATCAGCCTATATAATTGTACTGGATACACAAACAAAGTTTTGGAGACAGTTTGGAGGTAGTTCTATAATAGCTAGATACTGAACTTGGAAAGGGAATTTACAGTTCACTGCTTACACATCTGATAGTGGTTATCACAAGTAAGTTACATGAAATAATGAAATTAGAACTGAAAATACTTTCAGTGTTATATTCCATAGATGGCAGATTGTCAGGTCAGCACCAACAGTAGAATGTCCAGTGTGTGAGATTGTGATGTGCATGTGTGAATGGAAACCAGGTACTAGGTGCTGCGAGTGATCAGTTTTTGCTTCAGTTGAACATTAAACTGATCCTGTTTCAAGATACATAAAAGTATAAAGAGTATAAAAATATACTGTGTGAGATGCCTGCTCTCATTGTGATTTTTAATGCAATGGTGACATATACATACAAGCTGTGGATGTATCAGTCTGCTTGCTCGTAGCAGCACATAAGATGCAGTAACCAATACAAACCACATTTCAAACACATATTTGTTTCTTGCATGTATGTACCATTTGAGCATGGACACTTAGTGTGAATACAGTACTTAACAGCTGGATTTTTGAGGTAGTGTACATAGCTTTTTGAATGCACTCTATAATAGGGCTTTGAAACACTGTATTCAAAAATGCAAATAAAGTAAATTCTTGTTAGCCTGATATCTCAGACACAAATAGCAAAAATGTCCCATATACCACAGGTACTCAAATTCAAGTCATGTTCAAGTTTTACCAAATATGAGATGTTCCCTTGTCATGTGTGTTTGTTAGTCCTTTAATTCTTTAATATAACAACAGAGCTCCTTGAAACAAGGGCAGTGATAACACAGTTCAGAAATTTATGATGTTCCAGTTTAATTCAAGTACACATCTTATGCATGCCATGGAACCACATGTTTTGCAGCTTCATAAGGTTATCCAAAACAATTTCTGTGGAGGGATCTAAATAGAAGTAACCACTTCTTGTACTAAAACTGAATCATGGCACTGTCTGGCAATGTCAGGTCAGTTGCCAAACAGTTTCCACACAAGATTTAATTTCTTCTGGAAAACTAGCTTGGTAACAGTGACTGTAATTGAAACAGGAAAGGCTAGTTTTGACCGTGAACCACAATACATACATACACACATATCATTTCGTAAGTCCACAAATTCTGCCATACAACAGTCGGACGATGGCTAGTTCAGTCACAAAGATTTTTTGTTTCATTTAAAACATGAGTGAAACATATTCCTGTGTATTCAGTACTGTAATATGATATTTAATATATATTTTTTAAATGTCTCATATAAAAATATGTACATAGGATAAATATTTATACCAATAATAAATATATAGCTTTTACCTGCAACATTTTCCTTTTTTATATACTTATCAAGATATCTTGTGCCATATTTCATATACACTGGGAAACAGTTCACAGATTGAAATATACTCTCTGAAATCATAACATAACTTGACCTTGGCAATTAAAGGCACCTTGATAAATAAGCTGATATTTCTCATATGCAGTAGTTTCAGTACATGATTTAGAGTCACTGCCATCGTTACACCCTATGTATGCAGTTATTCGCATTTCTACCTAAAATTACAAAACTTAAACCACTGTTTCACTTTTGGCTGAATAAATGCAGTGTTTTCAGAACATCATATACAGACTACAGCAATATTCCAATTATCTTGTAAGGATTAATTTCAGGTTCCTGTACAGAAGTGATGAAGTTGTTGGCATTCAGATCTCTTGTTTGTTATGTACAAGGTATTGCTTCTGTAAATATTGGGTCTGTACATAAAGCATTGATGTGTGTTTCCCACTAGTACTTACAAAACCTACATTCCCATGCATTTCTGACATGTGTTTGGAAAAGCTGTACTAGGAAATTTGTAAAGGGTTTTGGAAGTTCATATTTTGCATTACTTGAAAATAATCTTTTGTTATGAAGGAACTGTATCAGTAAAGGTGTATGACAGTAAGGAATCCCATCTTCCCTTCATGAAAGAGAACACAGTAAAAAGTTCACTAATCATATATAACAGGTGAGTAGTATGTTATAAAAGTGGAGCAGGGTCTTGTGAATATGGTGAAGAACTTTCAGATTACATAAAAGGCCAAGACTTTTTTGTCTGACTAAATGACTCTGAAGTATTGTGCTGCGGGCAGAATCAGTTTAGTTAGTGGAAGCTAAAACTTCAGAGGACAGAACAAGTGTACAAAATAGTGGTTCCTCAGAAGTATGACAGCAAAAGCAAACTAATGCCATCAAGTAAAGTCCTTGAGAAGCTAGTCAAAAAATTCCTGGCATTTCATGGAACCTGAAGGTTCAATGCTGATTATACAACAACCTGCCAAATGTCCATATCCTGAACCAGACAACCCCATTCCACTCCCTCCTCTTTGATTCATTATATCCTTTCATCTATGCCCAGGTCTTCCAAGTAGTCTCTTTACTTCAGGTTTCCCCACTAAAACCCTGTTTACTTCAACAAAGCTTAACACTCCCAATATTTTGTGCATGTCTGAATGCATAACATTTGTCTTAGTTTTTACTTTTCATCTTAACATTCTACCTTGTGTTTAAGCTTGCTTACTCATTTAAAAACATTTTAATGTGCTGTTCTAAAAAGATGAACTACCATGCAGCTGAAGCATTCTACATAAAATAATGAAAACATGAGTCAGACAAATGCATATTAACTAGTCAGAGAAGGGAAAGGTTTTACTGCCCACATTTCATGGGATGAGGCAAAAATCAGTCATAAATAATTCATCAATAATCTTTCCTTTCACGTTCAATTCAGTGCTTCACTGAATCACTGGCCACATTTTGATCACCAGGATGACAGCAGTGTAACAATGTTCAGGCTGGGTGCTAGGAAGCAGTGCCTTCATCCTGTCTTCCATAATTACTATCTGAGAATGAGTCATGCTCACAGCCTGAACCAGAGTCCTTGTGGCGACTCGAATGACTTTTGATGCTGCTACTGCTGCTTCCTGAATCACATTCCACTGTCCCTGTAATCAATTAGAAACATTTGTTTACTACTACCACTACCACCACCATCATTGCTGCTGCTGCTGCTGCCACCACCAACACCTCCTCCTCCTCTTCCACCACTGCCATCTTCATCATTCATTTTGTCCATGATCCAGGGCCAGACCCTGTCCCCAAGGCTCATGATGTAATAGGTACATGAAAAAAATAAAATGCTAGGTAAGTATCTTCCGCACGATGTGTTCTTTTACTAATACTGACACTGCTTCTTCTGCTGCTGCCACCATCACTGCTGCTCCTACTATCATTGTTTTGTTTTTGCACATCTATGAAGGCACCTGTGGAGACTGCGTATGTGTCCCTGAGCATTTCATCTCCATAACTACAAACTGAGTTTCTGTAATATTGCCTTTGTGGCTCTAAACAAGAAATTGACAAAGAAATTTAAGTTGTATTCTAACCCCTCCAATGTATGCTGAAAATGAACCTTATCCATTTTCTCCAGAACAGATACTTGTACAGGAAACTGTCACAATTTGAAATAAACTTCAATGAAACCTAAAGCTTTTATTTGTAAACATTTTACAATACAGGGAATATTAATCAAATACAGGGAAAAATCGTATTTGAGTATGCAGAGTGGTATTAATGTGCAATAAATGGATACAGACCCAATGCTATATATAAAATTGCAAAGAACACATATGGAAAATATGTGTACTCTATTGGAATGTGCTTTTGCACGCATGTTACATTCAAAGTCAGACTGAATATCATATTGCATGATGCACTAAAATGCTGTCAGAATATCTGTTACTGTGCCCACAGTATCTGCAGTGGTCAGAATCCAATTTCACAAGAGTACAACTGCTGGCAAAGCTGGAAAAGAAAGCCTTGTAAAAGTATGTAATGTCTGTGGTCCTCTGATGTACAACTGTGCAGCCATTTTTTAAATATGTTGCCTTCCCTTGAGTTGCTCAGTTTTGAGAGGTCTCTTTTGCTCTCACAATGGCTGAGACTGGCCTATTGTATGTATGAAACCCTGAAGTCTGTGTGATTTGAAATGTGTGAACTACTGGTATTGCTCACCTGGCAATGGTGTATGCACTTCAACCTTGACATGAGCTGTGGCAGTGACTTTTGTAGTAACATGTGACTGAGGTCCTGGGGGTGGGGTAGATGTTGCCTGGCCAGTTGCAGAACTGCTGCTGCTGCCACCAGTGGTTTGACATGTATTCTGGAAATCACGCAAGTAACATTAAACATCTGAAATCAGTGACATCTTATTAGGGTAGGTATGTAGTAGCTTCAAAAAGTACCCAGAATTCGCTGGTATAATTTACAGGAATTGCTGCTGTGTATAACAAAAGGTACATTGACACCATCACCTCAGGGATATGGCCACAGCAAATGCCCCAAAAAACTGGGGAACCAACAGTTGGTTTCTCCTTCATGACAATGCTCCAGCACCCCAGTTAGTTTCGGTCAAAAATTTCTTAGCAAAAGAACAATGTGACAACACTGGAGCATCTCCCATACTCTCCTGACCTGGCTCCATCTGATTTTTACCTGTTCCCTCCAGTGAAATTAGTGTTGAAGAGATGACACCTTGATGATGCTACTGACATCGATAAGGATGTGAGAAGAGCTGAAAAAGCTTTCACCAGAGGGCTTCCAGGAATGTTCCAGCACCTTTACAGTCTCTGGTAGAAGTGTGTAGTTGCACAAGGAGACTATTTTGAAGGAAATGTGGCTTAAATTACTGTACTCTTTGTATGTCTCAAAAATAAGGTGATTCTGGGAACATTCTGAAGCTACCATGTGCATTAAGGAAGTTATGATAGGCCACGTTTCCATCACCAGGATTCATGTCAGAAATGACCATAAGTTGCTCATATGTACACTATGTTCAAATCTTGACCCAGAGACCAATCATTCTGATGGGTTTATTGTATGGGTTTTCTCATTCCCTCCAGGCAGATGCTGGCATAGTACCTCAGATAAAGCCATGACTGCTTTCTTCAAAATCCCCTCTAATTCATTCACTGTTCGCTAATCATGTTGCATACGTTGATACATTACCTGTTCAGAGCAAGTCATTAAAGTGGAAAATAGTAAAAATTTTGCCTATTCTCAATATGAAAAGATTTATGGGCATTTGAAATTCGTAACATCCAGATAATGAAGCATGAAAATCTAAAAATTATAAAACACATGATATGTAGGTAGACTTAACCATTGTGACATGTGATATTATACTCATCAAAACATATACAAAGAATATGGCAGTATCAATTTCTTTACAGATTCTACAATGGAGATTAAGCAGCAGCTGTCTGAGAATACACGAGATGATTCCACAAATGTATTTACACTAGAAAAATATGAATTTCCAACCATCCAGTAACAGGCAGAGAATTTTAACTATTAGCTCTTCGGTAACTCCTCTCAATAGTGGTAGGTGGGTAGGTAGATTGGTAAGTAGGTACGGTAAAGTTAGTAGGTACATAGATAGGTGTGTAGCTAGGTAGACTGGCTGGCTGGACCTCCATTTCCCAGAAAGGAAAGAAATTTTTCTCTAGTAACACATCAGACAAGCTCTGGGACCCACTTGGGCCCCTCACAGATGGTTCAGATGAAGTTCATCTAGTGCAACAAGCCCTGCATACCAAAACAGCATGATTTGAAAACCAGGCAAATCTTCATATCAAGGAAGACATTCTGCTGAAGTGGACTATACTGAACTTGTTTAGAGTTTGGGTTTAGTAAGGGAAATGCTGACCTGCGGACTGCCATATGTAGTTGTCTGTACCACAACCTCAGGCTGAACAACAATTTCATGTGTCGAGTGCCATGAGTTTGCTTCCTCTGTTATCGTTGTGAGGGATGGCTCTGCGTGTATGCGGTTGCAGTGGACACCACCATGACCTCTTCTAGGTGGAGGGGGAGCTTTTCCCACGCGACATGATCCTATCCTTTTCTGCAGTGGTGATGGTGGTGGTGAGGGTGTTGAGATACGATCAGTGAACTCATGTGGAATTACCTATGGCAAGGGTGAAATGAATTAATCTGATGCACTATATGAGTATCAGAAAGCTCAGTAACTGCCACGGCATGTATATAAAGTCTGATAAGAGGCTAATATTAAAATTAATTTCATAAATGTTCACTAGGTCTGTAAATTCAAGACCAGCGGTGAATTAAACAAAAATTAAAATGAATTTCCTTAAATTTTAACTTTCTACCATAAGTACAAAGGGGCACACACTGGCCCAGTTGGTTGAGGCACTGTGCTACAGGCTGGAAGGTAGCAAGTTCAATTCCTGATGGTGTTATTGGAATTTTTTTTTGACACAATCCTTCCGGCCACATTATGGCTCTGGGGTTGACTCAGCCTCTAACAGAAATGAGTACCAGGTATATTTCCTGGGGGGTAAAGGCAACTGGTGCATAGGGCTGACAACCCTACCACCTTCATGTGCCAACTGTCTTGAAATCTGGGAGCCTCAACTTCCTGGAACCCTCAGGGCCTGTCCAGCCCTCCAATATAATTTATTTATCTTTTACTGTAAATACAAAAGATAACAATGCATTTAATTTTGTATGGCTCATCTTCTTTCTGTTATGACTGAGAAATCTGCTTACCTCAGCAGCTGGACCTGCTAAAGAGAGCAAAACCGGGAAGAAGATTAGTCCAGTCAAGAGCCCCACCACTACCAGTGCCACCAACACATAGAAGAAATACCTGAAACAACAGGCACAACCATCTGTGAACAGGAGATGGGATGTGGAGACACTGACCCACCATCTAATTATTTCAATTATTTATTTATATTATTATATTTAATTACATTATATTTATTGTTCATTTATTTAACAATGCTTTCAGTAATGCAGATTATGTAACATCAAATGTTAAGATGAATACTGAATGATGTTCTTTAAGGATGTAGTCATGGCCTAATTTGTGTCACTGACATGGCATCTGCCTAAAGGGACTAGGGAAAACCACAAAAAGATCTCGGTGAGGATAGCCAGAATCCAGACTGATATCTGAATCTGAGACCTCCCGAATACAAAGCATGAGTGCTAGCCATTGAACTGATATGTTCAGTTAATTTATTAGTCTTGAAAAACTTGCCCTCTTGTACAAAAGGACCATCCATACATGAAAGTGAAAAGAACGTATGGGCTCATGAAAGATGAACTATCTAACAGAACAGCTTTGTCATGTTTACAGTGTTGTAATAATTATCAGGTTAAATAATCATAAATCTGTTAATTCTTCCAGGATGCAGGACTGTACATACTGGCACAGTACTCCAAATTCATTATCATCTAGTCGTTCAATGTTGTATAGTCTGTTTTTCTGACAGTGATGTTAAATAACTGAACATGTGCAACACTACATGGATTGTGATGTTGAAATCCACATGGGCATCCAGTAAAGTTCAACAGATAACACATGGCCATCAAAATGTGACATAAAGCCTGCAGTTAGTTTGTGAATGCTGACTGTTGTGTAATGGAGAAAACTTCACAGTGAGGAGCTGCATGATTTATTCCCTTTACCAGGTCCTTTCAGGATCACTGAAACAAGGACTGCATCAGTGAAACAGAACACAGCAATCTGATTTGGAAATCCTCATCACAGTTACTTTAGAAAGTAAGGAATGAATGGAAAAGACATATTAAGAGAGAAAGCTCCCTGATGATGGTCATTAAAGACCAAAACATGTAGAAGCGATATTATTGTGTATTTTAATGTAAATTTAAAACTTTTAACCAAGTTAATAAATAGTGCATTTATTGGTGAGTGAACTACGTACATATTAAGAGACTTTGTGGAAGTCTATTGTAACCATATGACTGGCCCTGGGACCCACCCAGCCTCCTGTAAAATGGGTACCGGGTCTTTCCCAGGGGTAAAGTGAGGCCGGTGCATGCTACTGACCACTCACCCCCTTCTAGTGCCGCGGTCATGGAAGAGTAGAGCTATACCTCTACCCACCCTCTGGGACACACCAGGCCTGTAATGGGAACACTTAACCTTTTATTGTAACCATATGAATTCAATTAGCTAAGTCTTTGTTGTGTGAACAGTGTGAACATACATTCAAAATGTGAACATACATTCAAAATACTCATGTATCCAGCATTTGCTTCAGGTCAACAACCTTACACTGTTTATAATGGAGCTCTGAAAGCTAACATTCATGAACTAATTTAAAATCTGGTGGCACTAAAAGAGTGAACACGCCAGAACTATTATGCCATGCATAAATTTCCAAGCTTGTTTAATTTTTCAAGCTGCAACAGATATCACTCTACAGTTAACTTCTCAAAACATGGAATCACTTAAATATATCATGCTCCTCTTATTATTTGTCTTACAGTTTCTTTGCTCAACTGGATATGTTACAGCAAGTTTGGGGGCTCACTAAACACATGTCCCACATCCATTTGGTAATTCAATACCTGCAGGTCATATTAAAAATCTCAAGAGTTCATCATGTAATAGAGACCTTGGTGGCCAGATTTGGAATAGTGTCACTCATCTGAACATCCTGTTCCTGTAATTTCACTCAGCAGATTCAATGGGATGATAGGATGAGAATAATAATAAACTGGGCTTCTTGGTAGCTGCATTATCACCTTGCTGCTATTCATAGCAGCAGACATATTTTTTTAATATAGTAATTATTTTATTTATTTATGCTTTCTCCAATGTGCAGGTTCTGTAGCACTGAATGAAAGAATTATTATGAATGATGAATATGTAAGAACATGAAAGGAAGTTGTCACGGCTTAAACCTTGATGTTTCTGTACCACAGTTGAATGTCTACAATAGATACATGAGCCATGAACTGGAAAATGATCCACATGTTATCCTTTTAACTGCTGATTTCTAATGTTAATATCAAAATATGGATGAATAAATAACACCCAGGTACACAGTCATTCTTTTTCATACGTGACAGTTATTTGGCTGTTTCAAAAAATTTCAAGTTTTTGTGGAAACCAAAGGTTCTTCACCACCAGAAATGCCTTCCTTTATGTCTGTTCCTGCACCCAACTGACACATAAGTATGTCAAGCTCCTTTTAAGAGCACAATGTTGATTGAGGAATCAGCATCTTCATTGGCATTTTCACACATCTGTGTATATCACATCCTCATTACTAATGTTCCTAAGTTCCATTTTAATATTATCCATCAATCAATGCTGTAGTCTTTCAAGTTATCACATACTGTGTATGCCCAAGTAAACACACCTTTTATTTCAGCACCTTAACAAAACAAGGCATAGCTCCCTTCTGATGGTTCCTTTCACTACAAATTTTCTTCTATACTTTTATGCTTCTCATTATTTAGAGTGATGTATCTTGTACATATTGCATTTACAGCTGTTTTGTATGCATTATTATTTTTTCCAGCTTTGGTGTACTGGCTACTGTGTCTTATCACAGCACACCACAGTTTGAAACACAGTGTTGTGGAAGATAGCCACCCTTGAATCCACCAGCAATAAACAAAACTAAATTTATCAAATGCAGTTCTTCTTGAGAGTTTATGGTTGCTCAGTTGGTCAAATTCCCCATCTTTTATGGAACCTGATGATTCATGATCCTGTTGACTACAGCCCAATATTAGACCTTATCTTGAGCCAGTTTACTCCATTCCACACCTCACACCCAGTTTTTAAAATACTTTTAATATATGCCTTTCTATGCTGAGAGGCCTAACAAGTAGACTCTTTCAGGTTTTTAGATTAAAATTATGTAGACATTTTTCATCTCACCCACATGAAACTTAGCAGCCATCCATCAGCAATAAGCAATAAGCACGCAAGCCATAGCTAGATACAGCAGCAGTAATCTGAACCTTGAGAGAGATGCAGTATATTAAGGTGGTCCCGAAAGGTGTAGCCATTACAAACAAGATATTTCCTGTACGGTTGCTACTGGCAGTTTTTGTTTCATGTGGCTGAACAGTTTAAGAGGTATTACAAAGTCTAATGTGGTTGAACTACGTACAAGATGACTCTTTAACTCTGTGCTTCATCTTTATCCACTCGTTTTATATAAATCGGTTGCTACCTTCACCATGTAAGATTTTCGTCAAACATTGATAGTTGCTTATCTGATCAATGAATTCCCCTGAAGGTTCAGTACTGTGTTTACAAGCACCTCCTGAAATATGTCTCTCTTTTAAGTGAAATTACTATTACTTGTAAATACTATATATATGACTATATTATGGATGCTAATGCAAGTCACTGGATGGTAGTACTGGCCAAGAGCCTCTACGCAGTCCATGGTTCCAATGAGACTCAGAATGCCATGGCCACTTATACTCTGGTTTGGCTGAGACTGGACTGATCAAATTTGTAGTGGGTGGGTCTTCTGCTTTGTATTTTGGATAGCCCTCTTTAAAATTTATTCTTCAGAATATATTTTTACAGTAAAACAGTAATGATTCACTTGTCAAACAAGAGCCTGCAACTTCTGTACAATAGCACTCAACTGACTCAGTAATCAAACTAAGATTGCCTAGTGCACACTCCCATACTACAAGGGCAGTCCAAAAAGGAACCGAGCTTATTTAATTTAAATTTATTGCTGTACTTACAAATTAATCAGACTTGTCTCCTTCAAAGTACTTCCCTCTACTGTTGATACACCGCTCCCAGCATTTTTTCCAGTTCTGGAACGCGTCCTGGAATGTGTTTTGCGGGATTGCGCGAAGGTCCTGTAGCGAATTTTCTTTTATCTCCTCTATCGTCTGAAATTGGCGACCTTTTAGGGTTGACTACAACTTTGGGAACAGGAAAAAGACCGCAGGGGCCAAATCTGGAGAGTAGGGGGGCTGGGGCATGACAATCGTGCCTTGCTTCGCCAAAAATTCACAGATAAGAAGCGACGCGTGAGCAGGTGCATTGTCATGGTGCAGCATCCAGGTCTTGTTTGTCCACACCTCAGGCCTCTTCCTTTACACAGCTTCCCTCAAACGCTTCATGACCTTCAAGTAAAACTCTTTATTGACTGTCTCACCACGTGGAACAAACTCATGATGAACAATACCCTTCCAATCAAAAAAAAAACTAT
>Ga0123355_10005542_pt1 | contig 18519 bp, 18 predicted proteins | sample TergutEmb28metaG_3_FD_89872 | JGI IMG/M metagenome (GOLD analysis project Ga0123355, IMG submission 89872) | Embiratermes neotenicus P1 segment gut microbial communities from Petit-Saut dam, French Guiana - Emb289 P1 | ecosystem: Host-associated > Arthropoda: Insects > Digestive system > Gut ... | reverse complement strand
TCACAAGCGTCCGCCACCTGTCTCTATCCTGGGCCAGCCCTATCCAGTCCATATACCCACATCCCACCTCCTGGAGATCCATCCTAATATTATCCACCCATCTACGCCTAGGTCTCCCCATTGCAAGTACCGACATTACTTAATTGAATTGAGCTAGTGGTGCTCTAGGTGTATGTTAGCAGTCACCACAAATAGAATCGGTGACGTCACACTGTCAGTTCTTAGTGCCTTCATTTATCCTTCCAAGCATCTCAGTAAAATAACAGGTGTTGGAATTAGTGGCCTTATGTGCAGAGGCATCAGTCCTGTACCCACTTTAATTCTCCTGCAAGATCCTTAAAAATGTGTTATGTGTGATGCATACAGTGACTAAGCCAAATTAATTATTTCTAATATAATGCCAAGAAAACATATTAATGAGGAAGTTAGTCTCAAAAAATGTTGCATAAAATCTTGTACGTGGTTGACAAAAACGATTTGCCTCTATAATTACTACATTCTGCTTTATCACCCTTCTTATAGATAGACACATTGTTTGACTCCTTCCACTCTCTAGGCAATTCCTGCTTATTCCAATTAGAATTAATAATTGCTAGGATTTGGTCAATACCTGGTGATTTGTGTCTTTTAAGCTTTTCAGTAGCAAACTCAAACTCACACTCACTTGGCTCAGACACTAGTGGTTCTGCTGTGTGTATTTCGGTCTGCTTAACATCATTAACCCCATGTGCATTCAATAACTGCAAGTAATGGTTCCTCCACCTAACCAAAATACTGTAGGAGTTTGTAACCAAATCACCCTTCTTATCCTCCACTATATTAGTTATAGTCCTATAACCCTTCTTAAAGTCACTGATGCCCCTATACAAGTCCCTGATATTTTTCATCTTACTATTAGTTTCAAGTTCATCAATTTTAGCTCTCAGATATTCTTCTTTTTGTTAATGAAATATCTGCTAGCTTCACGTCTTACCTTGATTAGATTATCTACATTGCTTAGGTTTGGTTTCTTTAACCACTGCATTTTAGCCTGCTTACTTTGATATAAAAACTAAACATTCTTCATCAAACCATGGTTTATGCTGCTTCATTTCATATAGACCTAGAGTCAGTTTAGCTGAGGTTTTGATATTTCCTTTAACGTTCTTCAAAACCCTGTTTATGTCCCAGCTGTCACTTAAGTTCTCTAAAGGTGCAAACCCGAATCTAATACTGTTTCCCAACCTCCACTTAATTTAGCTTCTTGAGATTAAATTTTTCCCCACCAAACTTTTGTGCTGCTTGTTTACTTACTGCCAATCTTTCACTAACTTCTGCAATCACCGGATAGTGATGAGTATCACAGTCAGGCCCCTGACAGATCATACATCGAGGATAATCAAATTATATCTCCTATCTAGCAATATGTGATCCATCTGGTTGTGAATCTTCCCATCAGAAGAGGTGCAGGTTTATTTATGAATGTTTCAGTGTGGGAATATCTAACTCTAAAAACTAGTTTTGATATGGCAGAGTTTAATATTCTAACACCAGTATCATTAATATCCTGATGTAAACTGTCATTCTAAACTGTCGGTTTGAAAATATTCTTTCTCCCCAATTTTGCATTTAATTCTCCTAACAGGATTTTCATATGGTACTTGGGAAAATTATTAAAACCTGCTGCAATTCCTCATAAAAACTGTCTTTTGAATCATCACTCATCTACTCACTTGGTGCATGCACATTTAAAACAATGATATTACACTAGTGACCTCTCAGAACTATATATGACATCCTATCAGTAAGAAACTCTACTCTCTTACCTACTGATACAATTCTGTGGTGTCCAAAAGTCCTGTTCCCAATTGATGATTTTCATCTCCTTTTCCATAGAAAAAATTATAATCCACTGCAAGGCCCCTTTGTCCCACCTAACCTCATGTACACCCAATAAATCTAATTTATATCCTGCTAATTCCCTGGCTACTGCTGTAAGGGAATCTGACCTATACAGGCTCCTAACATTCCAAGTACCAAATCACACATCCCTTTTCCGTTGCTTAGGTCATACCGAAGTGTCAGTCAAGGTCCGAGACTTTCAGTGTGAACATTGTGTAACATGATATGTTTTTATGGTGAGGAGCTGTTAGCACCTCGCCCAACCCCCTAGATGGGGGACCACCCCTTGTCGGCTGTCCGCGACTGCCTAATCAATATATTTGCAACCACCCTCCATATTGGAGACTGTTGCTCTATCTACAACCTAAGGATGTGCCCATTCATACTTAAGTGTTCAGAAATACTGAAATACTGAACTGAAAATACGACATTTTTTAACAGTGAAAGAGTATGCATACTTATTATTTCAAGTAGCTGCCTTACAGCACATACGTATGTGGTATGATTAGCCGCAGACCTAACAATGACTTTCATGTTTCAGTTCCGATTAAACTGCACGGACATGTTCCATATTTGCAGCTGGAATTACAAAGAGTTTGACTGCTGCAAGTATTTTGTGCCACTGGAAACTGAATATGGAACGTGCTATGCCATCAACAATCTCAATACCAGGTTATAAGTACACAGTTTACGGTACATATTTTTAACCACAGACTGTTGATCATGATACTGATTAGAAGGTCATGTCACTTATAAACCACAACTCTTCATACTTCTTAAATCTCCATCATGGCTAAGCTGCTGGTTGGATAACCAAGGAATTGTGGCTTGATTCCTGGTAGGGGCAAGACATTTCCTACTCTCAAAATTCCCTGATAGGCCCTGGGTCCCATGCTACTCAGTGGGTTGTTGCAACTTTCTCAACAGGTTTTAAAGCAGCCTGCCCATGAATCATACCACTCCTCCTTCATCTTGTACTGATGTAAGGAATATGTGGAGCTTGACCTATACTTTCCCATGTAACTTCATGGCATAACGCTCAATTAACCCTTTGACGCCTAACGACCACTATAGTGGTCGTACCGCACCGCCAACGTCTGAAGGTTGCATTTTATATATTTATTCAACAGATATAGGTACTGAATATTTTAAACATAGTATATACTCTCCGTTTTTTCCTCTTCAAAATGCAGTTTGTTTCATAAATCTAACGTATTTGGTTCCTGTTTTATTCACATTTAATATACAGTGTGTGCTAAAATTACAAAAAAATAATTCCGGCGCCAAAAAGTTAAGCATAGGTATATAATTATATTACTATCAATAACACCAAAGTGTAATAGTGTGTACTTCATAAATGGCAAAGTATTATGATCTGTCTGGTGTTTGGAAAAGATAACGATTATTTAAGGCAAGATACTCCAAAATAAGGCTAGTACTGTACTGTGGATCCAAAGCCATATGCATTGCCAGGACACTCTCATTCTCGAGTGGGTGTTCGTAATCCTTTTCAGCAGTCTGAGCCTGTGAATTTTCCTTTAGATGTAGAATTAAAAATTGAATGTGGCTGAGAATTTGTTGCGAAGAAATTATTATTCCTTTGGATGATATAATTGTCAAAATGGCTGCAGTTATAGCAACTGGGCCTGTGTTTTATTGATATATTAACCATCAACAAAAACAATTTGTCATTTCAAGATTTCAGACTTCTTGGACATGATGCCATGTACAAAGGAGTATACATACCACTCTTTTGGAGTACCTTGCTGTCCCAAGCTTATGCTTGAATTCTTGGATATACTGAGGATGGAGGTACCAAGCTTCTCCAAAACACTGGTGCCTATACACCAATCTACACAGTGTCATCACATCACGTCAGAAAATTTAAATATTCATCTACATCAACTTCAAATCCTGCACATTTTGTCATTTCTTGCTTCTAAGCACTTGTCTAATTGCAGGTCCTATGAAATAATCACTAGCTACCTAAGCAGCATTTAGCTACTTATGATAATGTTTAATTATTTTAAGGAGCGCAGACAAACAGAAGTGGTGGTGAGCTCTAAATCAGAGTTATTTTTCTTTTTGCATGATTAAACATAGTCCCAGCTTCCTGCTTTTCTTTTATTCAGTAAGTCTTAGAAGTATAGAATGTTTTATATATGTTTATTCCAGAATACAGAGGCATTTTGAAATGATATCTAACAGGAGCACTGGACCAGGTTTTCTGTATCTGGAATTAAATGCACCACGAAGCAAGGTGAGTGTGGATGTAAGGTACTATATTTCATATGTCTTCCTTATGTTTGTAATTTTTCTCTTTTTCATTCTTGTAGTCCTCTAGCCTGTTTCCTTCTTTATTAATTTTTCTACACCTCCTGAGTACTGCTTTTGCTTACAATTGTTTGAATTTCCCTTGCTCTTGCATGAGGAATACAAAAAGTTTTATTTGAGAACCTGAAGGGAAGAGAACATTTAAAGGGCACATACGGAGGACAGTATTAAGAGTTCCCAAGGAAACAGAATGTGACTTTGTGGAGTGAATTCATCTGGTTTGGAACAGGGGCCAGTGGTGGTCTTTGTGAACACTGTAAGGAACTTCTGATATATAAAATTTCTTTATCAACTGAGAGACTGTTGGGCCTACAGAGTTTCTTAGTTCCCTCCTGTTCTTGTTCCCTTTTATACCTTACCTTGTTATAATTTTCTGTCCTCAGCTTCAGTTCAGTATTCCTGTCTTTTACTACACTGGTTTTTTTTTATGTCCGACATAGGTGCCTGATGTGAGCTTTCTAATTCTTATTCACTGAAATATGGGTACTAAAATTTCAGGAATATTTAACTGATAAAATATGTAATGCCTCCTGAGGTGATAGTATTAACCCCAACTGTATCCTACTCGCAGAGACATTGTAGACTGTGTGACTTGGACAATCTTCACCTTGTCATCCAGGTCTTCACAATCTTGATAGCACTGCCACCAGACCAGTTTTTGAATTTTGGAAGTAGTTCCCTGTCAACTACTTGTTATTTGTATCGTACGGTCTTTATAAATGGTACTTGCCTTCAACCCTTTTTATGCAGTTTGCTAGTCAGGAACCTGAGGATATTACAGTCAGGTTGATGAGTAGACTACATATATTGATGCTGGTAAAGTCTGGTCTACTAAAGCTATTTAATTGACAAAGTTGGTCTAGGGGTAACTGTACAATTTTGCAGTTTAAACATGTGTTTACAAATTAAAGAAAAAGTTTAAAATTTAGTAATTAGTGAAAATATTTGCCTTATCCCACTTTCAATACAACCCAGTATAATGTGAGGGATTTAGAATTTGGATCTTAAGTAAATTGAACCAATCAACATTAACCAAAAATTGCTTGACTCATCGTGAAGGTTACCAAAGAAATACGAATTTCTAAATACATTCAGCACAGCTTACCTTGTGTAATTAGAAGCCAAACTTGTCTTGTACACATAGTACAAGATACGTTTCACTGAAATGCTGATCTAAACATCCTCATTGCCAATATGCAGTGGCTATGTCACTTCAAAGTGTAATTAAAATTTTCAAATTATATGTTCAAACTATACATTCCTTACACATATTTTAGATGTGTCTGTTTTCATACACAGTTCTGTTGATTCTTATGTCCATCATTTTGAGGCAATCAATTGGTTTCATTTCATACTCCAAAAGACTGCTGTAGGAAATTATTCTGAATATATGTCCCTTTTTCCATTTAGATTATTGATGATTGCCCATTTTAGTGTGACTCTTTCTTGTGGGGCATCCAGCATTAATAACAGATTGTAAGGTTATATTGGGTTTCCTCTCCAGTTGCACCACCTGTTTGAAGTCATATTTTTACCAGCTTTCTGACACTGAGCTGTAACATTATTGTCTTTCATCTATTTGTAGACAGTTAAAGCAAGTCATAGTTAATCTTTTAAAAAGAAGTAGTAAATTTGTATGAATGTTAATGTGTTGCAGTTTGAGATTATCAGTTCTAGGCTTGCTGAATACAAGAGCTCCCCTCCCCCCCTCTCCCTCCCTTTTTCCACATTATTTTCTGGCAAGTCCAGTACTGTAAATAAAGTTTCAGTACAATTTTGGAGATCAATAAGTGTCACTAGAAAATAGTTAATGGTGGTTTTGTATCACCAGTGGAACTACACAATTTTCTTTGTTTTTAATCATTTGAAACCCAGTGGCAACAACATGTACCAAATGCCAAAACACCAAGAAACTGCACCTTGCTCAGACAGTGTATTTGTGTGTTTTGTATGACCGTCGCAGTAAACAGTGATCTATCTATCTGTCCGGTTTTTTTAACAGCTGTCGCCGTCTTCCGGAAACCAAACGCCATTCCTCCCTGTTTCTCCAATGATCTGCTTCTAAATTTCTTGTTGTCATGGCTGCTTGTACTCCTTCCATCCACGTTTTTCTTGGACATCCTCTTTTCCTTCTCTCCCACGGTATCCAATCCGTAATTAATTTTGGTATTCTCTCCTCTGGCATCCTTTTGACGTGGCCATACCATTGTAGTCTTTTCTGTTCTATAATATTATTATTTCTCCAAAAAGCATTAAATATTAGTCTTTAAAATGGACAAACTTTTTATTCTCTGTGAAACATGAATTTAATCTTTGTATATAATAAAGGCAAATGTCAGTCTCCAAAGGATTTATCCAGCCACACATCCTCTACGAGTTTAAATAAATTGTTTTAGCCTATATATGAAGGTAAAATCGTACTTGTGCTGAATTATGTACCTTACCATAGGGACAGGCGGTATATCTACATGAACAGTGTTCTGCATAATGTGACCATTTTTCCAATAGGGAAAGAGCCTCTGGCACTCATTGAATAGGAGACCAGGTGCAGAACCGTTTTTCATCTGTTTTGAGAAAGAAAAATCTCTTGCTCCTGCAAAGAATTGAATGATTCTTCAGATGTCCAACCCATAGCTGCCTCACAGCTGCAACTTAGATATCCCTACTCATCTGTATCGGGTATGCTTATGTAACCCTAGACTCATATAATTGCTAGCCCTAATTGACTCATCCACAGTACATGGACCTGCATACCAATGGATGCCTGTGCAGTGTGACCAGCATATTTCAGCCAACACACCACTTTACTCTAACTGTAACTGTTGAGAATAGGAACCATGTTGATGCAGAATTTTTGACTGACAGTGACATAAGTCATATGTGAAGGCCCTAGAGTCTATACAAATGACTTATGATAAGTATCCCGCCATGTTATTCTCCTTAGTGGAGTCCTGTATACCTGAAGAGATGTTAAGTGTTCGGTTAAGAAATCCTACATCCAGCATGAAAGGTACAACTGATAAGCACAGTGACAAACTGAATCTATTGCTGTCCTTCCTCAGATCTGAAGCTGAGGAGGAGGAGATCTCAATGTCCAGAGTAGGACTTTGAGTATTTTAAAACCTCATAAGTCTGTTAATACAAAGAGAAGGGGCGAGGAGGAGGAGGGGGAGGAGAATACAATAGCTACTGCCTTGAATCTACTGACAGGAGAGAAACAAAGTAGGAAGTCGTCTTGTGTGTTCTGTGGTAGAATGTATGACAGTAAAGCCTGTTTCCAAATGCAGAAGATGCCTTTGCAGGAAAAGAAAGATGCCATGAAGAAGAAAAATGCTTGATATCTATGTCTAAGACAAGGACAAATTACCTTCTAAAACACAACATATGTACATCAACACAGTAATGAAATATCAATTACATCAGGGCTTAATAGATATCGACACAACACTTTAGGACCTTAGTTCTTATGTCCTTGTATTGGTAGATGGAACGAGCTTGACTAGCTACAAATTTGATTGGGGCCATCCCGTTGTGTAGTAGTAAATAAATGTATATTACCGTCTAAAACACAACATATGTACATCAACACCGTAATGAAATATCAATTACATCAGGGCATAGGTCAGCTGAATGTAAGACTAATCTGAAATTTTTGATCTGTGGCAAGAGAGATTCAAGATGCACGAAGCAAATCCAGTAGTAACGCCTTCTGACCGTAGTATTGGTGGAACTGAGGATTCAGTTGGGAGCCATGTGCCATAACCGTGAAGCGGTGGGCTGCCTCATGTACCGAATGACGGAAACACGTCCAAGCATAGTATCTTGTCACGAGCAGTTCGAGCAATTGATCGACCAACTGAAGCAGACTGGATTGATGTCCGACGTATTCTTAGCATCTGCGGCGAACGAGCAACTTTGGTTTTGTGTACGAAGCTGGTAACCGTAAGAGAGGGTTAAAAGCGTTCGCCGATGCCGACTTTGCAGGTGACGTCAGAACATGACGGTAAACGAGCGGCGTGGTGACTGTGTATGCAGGCAGCAGTGGCGTACGAAGGGTGGGGGGTGTTTGGGGGTGTTCAAACCCCCCCCCCCCCCAAAAAAAAAAAAAAAAATTCCGATGACCCTCCAAAATCGTGCCAAACTCAACCCGATTGTGAAAACTGTTAAAAATTGCTATATTTAGGACGCCACCAACCCAAGATGTTCGGAAAAAAGGCAGTAAACTTCTAAAACCACCATCGGTTCGCAATTGTTTTACATTAGCAATGACAAATAAATTGCTTGTCATCATAAATAGTCTTAAAGTACCAAAAATTAAGAAACTTTTGCTACATGAAATGAAATTTCTTGTACCAAATTACAGCTGTCTCCAGAACCCCTTAATAGGGGGCTACTGCCCCCAGATCCCCGTTCTCTCTGTCCTCTGTCCTCAACTGAATTTGTTGAGGCCCCCCCCCCCGGAACAAAATTCCTGGGTAAGCCACTGGCAGGCAGTGCTATTGCATGGCCAAGCGAACTGTAACGGTCGGTGGCATTGTCAGTAATAGAGGCAGAACCTATCGTAGCCAGTGAGGGGGCCAAAGAGCTGCTTTGGCTAAAACGTCTGCTTGGAGAACTCGGTGGAAAAGGCAGTGAGGTACCAACGTTATTTGTAGACAATGGAAGCGCAGTGAAAATCGCGAAAAATGGCGGCGTGTAATAAGCGTTCGAAGAACGTCGAAGTGCGTTATTACTTTGTACGTGAGTGTTACCAGGATGGTCGCACAGGGGTGGAACACATTGACGGAGTAAATCAGATTTGTTAACGAGCCCTTTGGATCGAGTGCGGTGTTCGAGATTATTAACGGGTGTGCAGCTTAGCACAAATTTCGTAGAGTGTTAGGAGGAAGTGTTTAAGGATATAAACACTGTACGTTGGAATCAACTATGTGTGGCTGTTGCTACTGTTGTGGTGTCCATGACCTGTATATACTCACTCCACGGTGCAGAGTTCTTCTTGAGAAGCTAATTGGTTTGCAGCTAGTCAAGAAATTCCCCGCATTTCACGGAACCCGAAGGTTCATTACCGCACTCACAAGCGCCCGTCACCTGTCTCTATCCTGGGCCACCCCAATCCAGTCCATATACCCACATCCCACCTCCTGGAGATCCAGCCTAATATTATCCACCCATCTATGTCTAGGTGTCCCCAGTGGTCTCTTTCCCTCCGGTTTCCCCAGCAAGACCCTATACACCCCCCTCTCCTCACCCGTACGCGCCACATGCCCAGCTCATCTCATTCTCGATTTATTACCCGCAGAATATTGGGTGAGGAGTACAGATCATTTAGTTCCTCGTTATGCAATCTCCTCCATTCCCCCATTACCTCGTCCCTCCTAGGTCCAAATATTCTCCTGAACACCATGTTCTCAAACACATAACATATATATATATATATATCACGTGTGTGTTCTTGATGCCTCATGCAATGTGGCATGTTGCTAGTGACAACCTCGTTTCTGTCGAGTGAATTGCACTGTTTACTAACTTCAACAAAAGCAAATCAAACTGGTATAAAATTATTTTTAAATTTGCCCATTCTGTGCGTTTTTTTATCAGTGTACTGAATTTATTGCACCAACCAAATGCAGTCTTAAATGTATATGAATATTAAAGACGTAACTCTGACATGTTTCCGTAAAAGAGTAAAATCTGAAAGGACAAAATACGCCAGATTAAAAACCAAATGTCAATGACAAGCTATTTTTTACAAGGTTCTACAATCTCTAGTAGGCTTAAGGACTGTAGAACCTTCTAAGTAATAGCTTATTTTCCTCCCTGAAGATGTTACACTTGTACCGAAATATGCTGGAGCTATGTCCCTAATTCATAAATATTTAATACTGTGTAATTAATTGAGTGCACTGGTATAAAAATTGTACACTTTGAGACAACAAACACTGCAAAAAAATAATTTTGCACAATGTGTCATTTAATATACACTTCAAAGTTGTGTTCTAAGAGGAATATAAACATATCTGATTAGAGTATATTCAGAAGCTAGTCAATGCTGTCTATTGCTGTTACATGACAGAATGGGTAAATTTGGCTAAAACCATTGTACCTTTTTCAATATCTTGTATGCTCAGAAATGTATGAATAGTGTTATTTTGGTTTAATTACCTCAAAATGCCTAAGACTGTCTGCAAAAATGTGTTGGGCATGAAATATGTGTTTCATTCTCCTCTACAGTTACAGAGTTATTCTCACCATACATTCAGAAATGGGTGACTGTCTTCATGTCAAAGTGTCTGTGAAGTGTCCAGTCTAAATGAAAATTCAAATTGGTGTTCAATTTTGCAATTAATAAATGTTAAATTTTATTAAAGTCTCTTCAGTGTTTCTGTAGCCATAACATGCATATAAACTAAAGTAATAAACCAGTTTATTACACGCATACTTATGTTGAGATGAAGCAGTTTTAGTAAGTGCTATGCAGGATAAGAACACTTCTATCATGTGTACCCCCACCCCTATACCAACAAGTCACATTTTGCATGATTTTATTTTTCTGTGAGTGAAACGCTGCACTTGTATGTGAAAATGATGTGCACCTTTTCTTTCTTTTGCCTGTTTCTGCTTAGATAAACTTACTTGTTTCATATCTTGTAACAACATCAGCATTATACTGCTTAACAGAACTTAAATTTCCTAACAGGTATTTGTGTTATCAAAGGAAGATGTTCCACATTTGGGTACACCAGCAGCAGAAAGAATTAAAATACCATATGGATGTGCAAAAGATTTCTACATTAAGGTAAATGAAATCTCAAATGAAAATGAAGTGCGCAGTGTGGATATTTCCAAACGCAGCTGCCGCTTTTATGATGAAAATTACGTGGACTTTTATCCTGTGTACTCAACTTCTGCCTGCCTCATCAACTGCCGCAAGAAACTGCAGCTCAAGCTGTGTAATTGTACCAGTTACTTCATGCCTAATGCAGGTAGGTTGCATAGGCTGTGTTCAGGGCCAAGGTAATGCACTTGCTCAACCTTGGGATTATTACATCTTAATAATACATACAATCAAACAATACAAAACCTACAAAAACAAACTAAATTCTGTACAGTTTCTATAGTTTTATTCTAAGGAATAATTAACGATTTTAATTAAATGACATGTACATTACAATGTCGCCCAGCATTGATCACAAAGAATATCTGCTAATGTTACATATAGGTAATGTGCACCTGCTGGCAAAAAAAATCTTGCTGGTGACTTGACTGTGTTAGTTCTTTGACATGAAAATAAGAAGGTAAACATATGTTCCAGTGTTCTAACACATTTATAATAAGTGTGTATCTCATAGGTCTGTGTGTTCATTTACAGAAAGCAAACTACAATACATAGTCTGTGTTCACAATATTCTTATGATAAACTGTACAGATATGAAGAAATTACTTATATTTATTGCTGTAAATGTGTATATTAACATGCTATGTGCAGAGAATATTTGAGCCTAGTAGGGACAAGGTAACGGGGAAATGGAGGAGATTGCATAATGAGGAGCTAAATGATCTGTACTCCTCAACCAATATTGTGCGGGTGATAAAATTGAGAAGAATGAGATGGGCTGGGCATGTGGCCCATATGGGTGAGGAGAGGGGGGTGTACAGGGTCTTGGTGGGGAAACCGGAGGGAAGGAGACCACTGGGGAGACCTAGGCATAGATGGGTGGATAATATTAGAATGGATCTCTAGGAGTTGGGATGTGGGTATATGGACTGGATTGGGCTGGCCCAGGAAAGAGACAGGTGGCAGACGCTTGTGAGTACGGTGATGAGCTTTTGGGTTCCGTGAAATGTGGGGAATTTCTTTACTAGCTGCAAACCAGTTAGCTTCTCAAGAAGGACTCTGCACTATGGAGTAAGTAAGTATGTGCACTTTTAATATATTTGATGGACAATGTGAACAATAACAGAACACTGTAATTTGTAAATATATGGATATGAGCGTAACATTAAAATTCCACTCATGGTGGAAATAAAATGAGATTAAACATTGGGAATGTTTGTTATATTTCTTCACAATCTTTTGTGTTACCATTTGCATTTAAAATGTGTAAAACTGTAATGCTCTCTGTTGTTTTGTATGGGTATGGAACTTCCTTACACACTGTAACAGGACAGATTGAGGATGTTGGAGGACAGATTAAAGAAAAAGAAATCTCTGTACAGCCCTGAACAGGCCCTGAGGGTACATGAAGTTGGGAAGATTGTCAGCATTTTGCACCAGTTGCCTTTACCCCCCAGGAAATATTCCTGTTAGAGGCTGAGTCAACCACAGGGCCATAGTGCAGCCAGTAGGATTGCGTCAATATAAAACTTCAATGACATTATTGGGAATCAAACCTGCAACCTTCTGGCTTTTAGTACAGTGCCTCCTTGAACTGTGCCACCACATACCCATAGAGACTATAGTGCTGAGAAGAATATTTGGTCATAAGAAGTGGGACTCAACAGAAGGGCAGAGAAAATCACTTTATTAGAAGCTTCATAAATTTTACTTTTTACCAAATATTATTTGAAGGACAAATGAGAGATAAAGTGGGCAGGATATGTATGTACAATGCATGGAAGAGTTACTAAATGTTTGCACATATTTGGTCTAAAAAGCTGGAAGTAAGAAACAGCCTTCAAGACTGAAGCCTGGATGGGAGGATAATAATTAATTGGATCTTAAAGCAATAGAGTGGGAGGGTATCAACTGGATTTATTTCTCTTGGAAGTGGAACCAAAGGACAAAATTCATTGCATAAGCCATGGCCTTTCTTTGTCTCCCTATATATATGTATACTGTGTTTGCATATTCCATGTATTGTTTTCCTTCAAAGATGGAGCCATTTGGTAACTTTGGTAACTGGCTACCAGAATACATATTGTCATATCCCAAAGGATGGTAGTTTTCACAGTAATTAATGTTCAAGTTTCATACAAGACACTAAATTTCTAAGACCAATTAAGTGATTTTTAAGCAATCAACGACTATAGGTTTCCTTAGTGTCTTCACGACTTATGCTAAGGTAACTGACATATTTTTTTAATACTAGAAAATAGCCCAATCTTTCATTTTGTCATAGCCTATGTTGGTTATTAAAAATGATCATGCATTGTATGTGGGTAAATAAAATCAACTGAAAGAAATAAAATTTGAAGGGTATATGTCCACTGTGCCCTTTGCTTTCACCATCCTGTGAATTTTGTGGGATCCTATGAAGCCAAGATACCTCAAACAGTGTTGTTACTAGACTAGGTGCTGGACTACCGAAGAACTGAATTTTGATTCCTAGAAAGAGGAAGTAATATGGTGCCCATCAAGGCTTCTATTTGATGGATACAGGGGGACTCTTTCTGTGTGGATAAAGTAGACTGCTAACTCCATAGAGCAGAGTCCTTCCTAAGAAGCTAACAGGTTGTCAGCTAGTCAAGATATTCCCCTCATTTAATGGAACCCAAAAGTTCAATGCTGCATTCGCAAGAGACCACCACCTGTCCCTATCCTGAGCCAGAGCAACCCAGTCCATGCCCCCCAATTCCACTTCCTGAATATCTGTCTTAATATTATCCTTCCATCTACACCTGGGTTTTCCAAGTGTTCTCTTTCCCTCAGGTTTCTCCACCAAAACCTTGTACACACCTATCCTCTCCTGCATACATGCTACATGACCAATCCGTCTCATTCTTCTTCATTTTATCACCCCAATAATAATTGGTGAGGAGACAGATGATAAATCTCTTCGTTATGTGGTCTCCTCCATTCCCCTTTTACTTCATCCTTCTTAGGGCCAAATATCCTCCTCAGAACCCTATTCTCAAACACTCTCAGCCTGCATTCCTCCCTCAATATGAGCGACCAAGTTACACACCCATACAAAACAAGAGGCAAAACTAGAGTTTTGTGTATCTTAATCTTTATATTCTTGGATAGCAAAGTGTAATACAAAAGATTCTGCACCAAATGATAAGAAGCAGTCTCCTGCTTCAATCTGCTCTTAATTTCCTCCTGAATAGAATTTTGATTCTTTGGGGTTGTTCCCAAATATTTGAACTGTTCTACCCATTCAAAGGATTTATTATTAGTCTTTTAATTGTGATTTTGTCCTGCATTCTGATCTTGAGACATGACCACGTACTTACCTTTCTCAGCATTTACTTCTAGTCTAATCTCCTTACTAGCAACTACTACAGATTCCGTGTTTTTGTTTACAGTACGTACACTTCCACCCAATATAGTAACATCATCACAAACTAGAAGCTGATTTGTACCTTTTAATTTCAAACCCTCCTGGTTTGCATGAAACCTTCTAATGGCATATTCTAAAACAAAGTTGAAAACAACAGTAACAAATCATCTCTTTGTTTCAAACCATTCTGAATAGGAAACATATTAGACAAATGTATGCCTACCTGGACTCTGCTATAGGTTATATTTAGACACATTCTTATTAACCGTTCTAGTTTCATGGAAATACCAAACTTAATGGGAATATTATAAAAGACCTCGCTCCTAACTGAATCATATGCTTACTTGAAGTCTATACGTAGTTGATGAATGCAGTAGTTAACCTTTTGCTCTTAACAATTAGGTATGGATGTGGCAAAGCTTACCATTCTAGCACCATTATCTTTACTATCCTGATGTAGACTCTCACTGCAAGTTGTGGGTTTTCAAATATCCTCTGTCCCCAATTTTACATTAAAATCTCCTAACAGAATTTTCATATTATACTTAGGGAAAGAATAGAAAAACATCCCTAATTCCTCATAAAAATAGGCAGAGCATAAAGCTCACCACTCACATTTAGCTAGGGCCAAGATTAATCCTTTAAACACCGAGATAAATCCCATCTGCCATCTGCTGGCATTATTAGGAGCTCAACATATTTTCCACGTTAGTGGGTTAAGGGTTAAAAATGTATGGAGTTCTACTTATGTTCCTCTGCTGCTCTATATGCCCATCATCATGGTGCTTAACTATTACTACTAGGACAATTTATTTTATTCCAGATCCAGAGCTGTACTGTGACCTGGAGGGTGTGGTTTGTTTGGGCAAGCATTTTGAAATGTTTAGAACACGAAAGGTATCAGAGAGCTCATTTATAATGGGATTCTATTGCCCCTGTGTAGATACCTGTGATGCCACAGCCATAGAATATGTACAGTGGGTCCAAGATGTGAGTCAGAAGTGAGTATTAATAAGGAGTGGAGAGAGGTGTGTTGGGAGTGTGTTCTTTGATATTATCGTGTCTCAATGGGCTAATGTCATGTATTGTTCTAAAGCTAAATGTGCTCTATTTGCCTGTGTGTCATTAAATATTCATCATGCCAAGCAGTATTTTAAAAAAAAAAAAACTTCTATTTTTCTTTTCGTGGTGAAACATTTATGGGAAAATGAAAGATTGTTTTGAACTTAATGTCTATATGGTTATTTTTGACGAGTACAAACAAATTCATTTTATTCTGACTACATTTTGTGCAGGCTTTTAATATCAATATTAATCAGTATTATTTAAGAGGATTTGCAGATAAGACATGCATGCAGACTTGTATGCATTCACTTCCTATATTTTGTGTAAAAATCAAAGGATTTCAAGATCAGTAGAAATGGCTGTGTTAGTAACATAATCAGCAAGTGTAATATCAAATACAGGAATATCTGAAATATGTAGGCATTCTATTATTGTAAAGAATGTCAAGGAAAGTAGGAAATATTTAGTCTTTCATGTAATTCCAATGAATTTTGTATATTGATGAGCATGAAGCCAGCCAAGTGTCAAATACATATATGGCTTCTTCAGAAGTAAATTTTGAAGCTCATAGTAACTACCTTGAAGACCACTCTGTTCTGGGAAATGATGTCATCTAGTCTGGTACAGATTTACTAACATTTTGGGGAAAACTACTGCCTCCATCTCAGAGTAGGCTGCAGGTTCTTCTTCAATACTTGTACAAATACGTGATATGACATGTTATCACATTCCATTAGATGGTAACATTCTAGTGCAGAAATGTGGAACTTGCTTCTCCCCACACCTACCAAATGCAGTACAACACTCATAAAGACTTTTTGGAAAAATTAAACAAACTAGGCTTATTTATTGGGCTGTCTTAAAAAGGTAAGCTTAAAAAAGTCATTTTATAACTGTCTAATGAATATGGCACCCTCCCTACTAGAATAATGCTACAATTTGCATGTTGGGTCCCTAAATTTTCAGTTTAAAGAACTGTACACTACCACTGTGACATAGCATTAAGTATCGATACACAAACCACTGACTGTAAGTAATTTGCATGAAATATGCCTGTAGAATATTGTGTGAACTAAGCATGCTGTTGCAGTCAGTTAACCATGTCCATTCTTGTGTATTGCCATTCATTTACAGTATCAAGTGAACTATCTGTGGATCTTGACTTACACCATAGTTGTGTTCATAAAAAAGGGGTATAAAGAAAACTACATAAATCTAACATGATATTCCCATTATGATATAATGTAATAGGTAGGAGTTAGTGGAAATCAGATCACTGACAGTCTATGTAAGTTACAACATGACTGTAAACAACTGGTGTACACTCTAGAAGAGTACTAGATGAGATAACTTTAACATCACCAACACAAACTGTGTGTAAAACACTCTTTCGTGAAGCCAAGAACAGGGCAGTTATGAGCAATATGTTCACCTTTTCCAACCAAGCTTTTAAGTCTAATTTACTTTCGATGCTGATTGCCTTTCACTGTTTTTGCATTAAGATTGCTAAAGGGGATGTAAATTTATGTTTCTCTCTCATATTATTACTGTTTCATAAATATAAACACACCACTGTGAACAAAAGAAGAGCACACAAGAACTGAGGCAGTTGACAGAGGACACACTGCCTCGTAGCCTTGCCCTACATCAAGAACTCTGTATAATTTCAGCATTAAGGTTAAGCAGTGAATCCTTTTATGTGGTAGATGTATGAAAACAGCAATATGCATCTTCATTACATGAGAGAATTTTGGTACTCAATTATTCCAACACTGTGGTGGAAGAACTTCTTAAATGGATTTCACAGTACTCATACATCAAGTGCACAAGCCTATACCAGAAGAAACACATGAAAGGACGTTTTTATAACATAATGTTGCCACACAAGACATTGTAATTTTGACAGATCAGGATTATAAGTGAACTATCTCCTGGCATCTAAGAATCAGCCAGTAGCTGTGTTTGTTGATGATCAAGGTCTTCTGGGATGTGACACTATGCTTCCGGCTTAGTGACACAGAGTCACATGTCAGGAGACCTGGAGCTTCAACAACACCACTGTGAAAACCTCAAACATCACATAGCGCTGTCTGTTGTTCCCAGCATTATCATATCAGTTACATAGTTTCAGGACTACCTGTCACCTTGGGAAGCAGTTTTCCTTGTGCATTAAGGTATTTTTGGCAATGGAGATGAATCTCCATACATTCTTATCCTGATGTGTGCAGTAACACACGTGGTCATTTCAAGCCATTGTTGATGTTAAGCGTTCGAATAATAAAAAATTTGGTCATTTCCTGCTGCCAATGCCATTAAGAAATCAAGTACTTGGAAAGAACTCTTTTTTAGAAGCTGTATTTTCTCAGTTAGACAAGAAATTCCCCATCTTTTATGGAAATAAATTGTGTTCATGACAGCCTGCCTGCCACTTGACCCTCTCCTGAGCCAGAAGTCAAGTCATTGTCAGACTCTCTTTCTTTAATAATACCCTCCCATCTGTCATTACATTCCCATCAGGTTTTTTGAATAAAATGTATTCTTTTAATCTCTCCCAAATATGCCATATGTCCTTTATGTCATACACAGGATAAACAGCAACATCCATTCCTTAAGACTAAGGGAGTGATTGAACTTTCAAATGTGGTGGTGATGGTGGTGGTGGTGGTGGTGGTGGTGGTGGTGGTGGTGGTGACAGGATAAATCATAGTGCCCCAAAGAGAATTAAATCATTGTTGTCTAGTTCTCATACTGCCATTTTACAGAACTGTAGCCTTCATTGATGATGGCTACGTAAACCAACATTTTAATTAATTTTCTGTAACAAATGTCTGCACATATAGATTAGGTGTTAATGTTAATCTTTTCAGTTTTGAGATTTATGTATAAAAACTAGTACCAGGACAGTTTCCCCCCCCCCCCCCCCCCCCCCCACAACTACACACACAAGAATTTTTTTTTTTCTAAATACTTTTTTTCATATTTTTTTTTTTTTTTTTTTTCTCCCCCCCAAATATTC
>Ga0123355_10005541_pt1 | contig 18526 bp, 18 predicted proteins | sample TergutEmb28metaG_3_FD_89872 | JGI IMG/M metagenome (GOLD analysis project Ga0123355, IMG submission 89872) | Embiratermes neotenicus P1 segment gut microbial communities from Petit-Saut dam, French Guiana - Emb289 P1 | ecosystem: Host-associated > Arthropoda: Insects > Digestive system > Gut ... | reverse complement strand
TTTTGCGCCCTTGAGATAATCCCTAACATTACCAGCAAAGAAATGGTTTTTAAATAATTCAAAATTTCTTCCCCAAACAGTGCCTTCCATAAACTCAAGCAATTTCATCATTGGATAGTTCTTCTCCAGCTTTTCAATCATTTCCCAATTGGTATCAGCTAATGAGAATGGCAGCTCATAAGATGCGATAGCTAAATCATATATACGATCTGTTTCAACTTCATACATTACCTCATCAATTTTCCATATCATGCCAACTGTCGTATCTAAATATTGATCCGTTTCTTCATATAACCTTCTGTTGTAAATATTAAAATGCCACAATGCCTACCACCTTCTCACACTTTTAAATACTCTTAAATATTACTAAGGCAGATGGAAAAGGTGCAGAATTTTTGTTGTTACTGAATTTCAAGCGACCCTTGATAAATCTTATTATATCACCTTTCATAGCGCAATCATGCCACCATCTTGTATCTGTACGTGATGGAACTAAGCATACTACGGTCGCACCTTTTTGACTACTTTCATATGCTTTTGCCATCCACTTACCAATCTCACGACCATATGGAGGATTCATCCAACATACGCCTTTCCAGTTTTGTTTCAATCCATCTAGCTTTTCTGTAAAAAAGTTCTCGCACTTAGCATTTTCAGCTGTCGCACACACATCAAGTCCAAAACGAAACTCTTTATCCAGCTCATCAAAAAATGTTTGAGGAGTTGACCACATATCCGAATTAGATGTAAGCATTCCTCTATTAATCGCCATTTACTCTACCTCCTCAAAATCCATTCTCAGTTGATTATCACTATATTTTCGTCGTTTGCGCCTATCTATTCCATCATGAAATGCTAAATTAGCTTCTTTCATTTTTTGTGTATCTTCGTGCTTTTTCTTCAGGTGTTGAAGATATTTTATTTCGCTTCCACCAAAGGGTTCTAGCTTTTTCTTGCGGTCAAGTTCCTTTAAAAAGTTAAAGTGAGACACCACACGCCTTACTAGAAAAAACTCAATTACATTTCGTTCATAAAATTTAATCTCTTGGTGCTTATTATTAAGCTTATAAAAATCATAGCGTTGGTTTCCCTCATTATCTATCTTTTTCTCAATAACAAGAAAGGTTGTCTCACTTTGTTGTTTCCAGAATAAATTTCCATCACTTGTCACAAAACCATAATCGCAAATTAATTCATCAAAAGTCATCTCATCACCAAAACTCATCGCACCACCTCAGCTATTTCCTTATCATAACTTTTCAAAATATTCTTTTGTTTTGTGGATAAAGTTGCATCCTCAACTGTATCAGCTAACCTTCTATGATCAATATACTTCAACATCTTCAAAGTAGGTGCAACTTGTTTCTCTATCCAGCGCCACGTTTCCTCCAATGAGATTTCTTCTGGTTCAGTCGTTAACTTCATCATACTTTTGGCTGCGGCAATAAACATTTCCCAGCGTTTATTTACTGGACTTTCACATAAATCCTTGCCTTTCTTCAAATCATGAAAACACATATAGCGAATTATAATTCCAAAAGTTAAAGCTTCCAAATCGTCATTTTCAACATATTTTTTTATGGCAACCCCAGCACGCTCATCTTTCAGCCTAATTTCAAATCTGTTTCGAACTCGGTGATACCGTGGAGCGACACCCGTTTTGGTATACTGCTCATAATCCTTCTCGTACAGGCAAAAATAAATCGTTGATTTTCTCGATCCGATATAAAGAGTCGATCCCATCTCTTTATCATCATCTTCCCATTTCTTATTTTCGGAATCAGAATAAATGTTAAATCGTTTAAAAATCGTATCACATTCAGCCTTTTTCATTTTTTCAATAAAAAATGGGATATCTAAGATCCCACTTTTATCATCAATTGCTAAGTCCAGCCGTTTTATGATCCCACCATACTCTAATGATAGGGTAAAAAAGTCATGCCATGAGCGGTTTTGTTCTGCAAGAATTTGTTCAAAATTGCGACACCCACCGCCTTTTAATTCAAGCAATACACCAAGCTTTTTGTCCTCAATATCGTACATAATCACAATATCACCAAAAGCTAAATGTTTTTTATAACCATACCAACCATGATCTTCTGGGGTGATCCAATCTAGATCTAACAACAAAACTTCATCAATTATTTTTCTAACATCAGTCGTTTCAAAGCGTATTCGAACATAATCAAATTTTAATTCCAACGGCTGCTCCATTTCTTTAAATGACCTCAAGTCATCTAAGTATTTTAAGTGCAACTCTGATAACTTCGCTTCACCTTTTTTTACTTTGGACAATGTTGGTTTATCAACGCCTAAATAGCTTCCAATTTCACTTTGTGATAAACCATACGTTTTCTTAATTTCTTCTAAAATTCTCATATAAACCTCCAGAGTTGCAAATGCAACTTTTATTTTACTGCTATATACTACTCGTAAATCCCATAACCCCAATGCTTTTGGCGATTATTAGGAGCGTTAAATTTTAAACTTCTACCCCCCTGTTAGATAACGGGGGTTAAATATACAGCAGTTTCTACGCCCATTAGTCGTTTATTCGCGGTTTCTACACGCTTGTGCGCCTGTCGGCGCACAAGCGCGAAACCACTTCATTCACTCCTAGGCGAAACTGCTCATGTATTGAAATACTACATTTCCCTCAATATACATTAAGAAAAGGTGTCAGTCGTTTTAAAATAACTTACTAACAAATCATTTAATTTAAGATGTTCCTGATCTAAGGCTTTGACTTGTAGTTTTTTCAATAATAACAAGTCACGCTCTGATATAACCTTCTCCTTACGCTCTTTATCACGATAATAATTACCACGAAACATCCGACCAAACTGGTGGGGTGTTTTCTTTTCAATCAACGCTATTACTTCATAAACCTTTCGAACTGATAAATCCAGTTGTTCTGAAGTTTCTTTTACTGAAAAGTACTTCACATTCATCATCTACCTTTATTTTTATTTCTTTTATTTTTTGTTTGTTTTCCCAATTTTTGTAACTTTATTTGTTCTTCATAAAATGCTTGCGCACTTCTATCTGTAGTTAGTCCATTAGCTTTTTCCATTCTTTCAAGCTCTTTCTTTTCGGCTTCAAATTGTTGTTTAAAATCTTCACGTTCTTCAACTGTTAACCTCACATCTGACAGGTCTAAATATGGCATTTCCGACATCTTCGCAAAGTACTCCTCAAAACTAAAATCAGCTAGTACAAATGGTGCATAAAACTCTTGGACAACACCATTTCCTACATCAATATAGCCACGACCTTTTACTTTAGGTTTGTTGTAAAATACCTTAGTTTTACCTCCATCACCAAAGGTCATTTCATAGCCAGTGGCAGAAAGTGAACCTAATGATACTTTACACATCAAGTTATCACGAATCATGGACTTTAAAACATCTGTTCCAGCTTTTTGCGTGGCAATAATCAAAAAGATACCAGCTTGCCTTGCCTTCAAAACGAGTGGTGAGATTTTATCATATAACTCTTGTTCTTGCCTGTGATTTAAAACAGAAATAAATGCTCCCCATTCATCAACAATAAAAAATTCAGGTGGCATTTTATAATAGCGATAATTCTTACCCATCTTTTGATTAGGATGATCATTCATGTATTTAAAGCGCTTCTCCATTAAATCAACGGCTTTTTCTAGAATAGCTTGAATATCTTCATTTTCAGAAGCGACTAGACCTGTAAAGGCGTTAAATTTTTCTAAGTGAGTTAAATCACTTCGTTTCGGATCAGCAATATGAACACGACCAATTTTTCCAAGTAGGGCAATTAAAGTATAAATAAAATATGTTTTTCCACCACCAGTCCCACCAGTAATCAGCATATGGGGCATTTCTTCAAAATCCCATTCTAGTCCTTTCATTAGCGTTAACACACCATCCTCAACTTTTGTATCAGAGAAGTTTAAACGTTTAGAAATCGTGTCAACCAAATAATGATAACTTACATATTTATAGCGGACTTCACGTTCTATCAAATTCGCAAGAAAGACTTGTTCTAATTTTTTCTCAATGCCTTCATAAAACAAATCATGAAATTCACGACCTGTTCTAAAAGTGAAAATATCGGTCTCAACACCCTGATGGTAATAGATTTCTGGAAATTTCTGTTTTTCCTTACCATTGGCAATCTTTTTCCGGATAACAATATTCTCAGCGTACAATGCCCGTGCAAGTTCTTGTCTTTTATCAGGTTTGAAGAAAAAGCCACTATTAAAGATAGAATTTCTAATGATTTTACTTGGAAAGACAATGGCGATTCCTACTACGACCAAAGTCACAATTGTTGGTAGGATAAAAATTGTCCAGTCAAGATCACCACTTAAATAAGCAACAGCTTTATTAAAGGTAAACAACCAATGAAACATAGTCAGGCTAATAGTAAAAGGGATTGCCATTACAAGATGCCAACAAAGCAAAATATAACGATCCCTCATATGTATACGACGCCCACTTGGTCTTGATTTGAATATCTTTAGTGACTTCATTAATTTCACCTGCTATACATAATATAATTTCCATCATCACCTTCAAAAAATGACCCATCCAGAATAAGATCACGACCATACTCGTCATAGTCGAAATACCTTTCTAATAGCTGTTGCCCTAACTGTTCTATACCACCCAGATCATCTACATACCTTTGAGCGATCTCTTCTCCAGAAACAGCGCCAGTAAACCAATAGTTACTACCATCATTATCAATAATATCACTAAGTTCCTCGTATCCCTCATTTAAAATAGCGTTTAAATTGTCTAAAACAGCTCCGTCTAATTCATTGATTTTTTCGACATAACCATTGAGTTTTTTGATATCAGAATATTCATGTATGGGTAAACCATATGGATTTTCATGGTCGAGAATTATCCATTCTTCTCCACCTTTTTCACTGCCATCCACACCAATTTGTTCTAATATATCTGCAAGTGCTGTTGGTAAGGTAAACCAGTCACCAAGGATATCACCATTATTATACATGCGTAAATTTGCTACATAAATATTTGTTTCTTTTATGTTTTTCAAGTTTTTCAATTAAAAATTCCTCCTTGCAAAAATGGTAAAAACCAAAAACAACAATCCGTTAAGACTGTTGTTCTGGCTTATTTCCCTTATTACCACTCTGATGTGTCTTATTGGTATCAGCCATTGCCTGTGTCATTGTTGGTGCTGTTTTTGGCACTGACTTAATCCTATCAGCGGTAATGTAACTTTTTGCTTGACCGCTGGAATTAAACATACGCACTCTTGGATTTACAAGATCAACCTTGCTTCCAGCCGCAATTTCTAATTCTGGAATTTCCCCATCTAAATTAACCTCAAGTAACGTTCCTTGTGCTGAGGATAAAATATCATATGAACGCCTTTCTAGCTCTTTTATCTCCCCAGTTGCTTCATCGTAATCATAATGTTCACGACCTAATCCGATAAATTCTAACTCACCAAATGTCGACATACTATCAATGACTAACTCATTTTTAAATTTGACCATCTTACTTCACTCCTCCATTATTTACAATTTTTATGCCCTCCGCATGAAGAACAGCTTGGGTAAATCCTTGGGGACGTTCTTCACCACGGACTTCTGTACGACCAGTTTCATATTCAAGACGTGGATTAACCAACTCAACAACATCTCTAAACTTTAACTTATCAAGGGCAACATTTTTAGGCAACACAACACCCATCTTGCGCTGCTTCTCACTTACTAGCGATATAAAATTCGCCCTATGTTCCATTGTACGTCCCCTGCGCACTTCCACCTTTTCCACTCGACCAGCAAAACGAATTTTTCCAAAGGTTTCATCCATTTTGGGTACAATAAATTTTAAGTCTAACATCCATAAACACTTCCTTTTTTTATTTTCACTCTATCTAGAAAATCTATTTACCTTTACTACTTGAGCTTATTTTTACCAACCTTCCGCCCTTTTCGTCTTTTATAAATTACGATTGCAGTTGCACCACTAATTAGCCCGACACCACCAAGTATAACATTAAATACGGCTGTTCCCGTTTGTGGTAAATGTGGTCGTAATATTGGTTGAGATGGTGCTGTTGGTATTGGTGGTGTCGGTGCTTTTTCAACTGGAGCTAATCGCTGATTCAAGCAGCTGCCATCCTTATTGTGCTCATAAACTAAACCCTTTTCGTCATCGTCCGATTCAAAGCTGCTTCTATATAGACGTTCAGCAAAGAATAGAGTATATCCATACCATTCAGATGTATCCACATTAGTCATTTCCTCAAAAGTCATAACTACTTTGTCTACAGTGTACGGTATATGCAGGTCATACCAAATAAGTATTTTATTCTCCATTACCTCATCAACATCTCCCATATTAATATTATTCGGCACTGCGAATAAATAAATACTGTAGTACATCTGTGTTCCATCTGGAATATTTCCATGGGTTATCCTAATGATATCATGGGCATAGATAGGTGTTCCCACCAAGAATGTTTGTTGCGTACCATCACCAGTATGTGCTTGCGTGGCAATAGTTGCATATCTGGGGAATAGTGTTTGCTTCGGATCATCTCCCTCTGGATTATGTTCGTAAATCAAATCCCACTCATCGTCTTTTTCACTATCATTATCAGTAACAATTTGCTCATACAAGTTTTCACTCCAAAAGAATTCCGAATCACGTTCAAAATCTCCAGTAATAATTGGGATGCTTGTTGTAATTTCAAACTCTAATTCTATGACTTCTCCTGTTTGCCATCCTTCCACATAAGGTACTTCAAACTCATAATAATCAGAAGTGTACACTAAAGTTGTAACACCTTCGACTGTGCGGTTATGTAATGACGCATTAAATCTCATGAGAGTACTAGGCTCTATATTGTATAATCTAATACGCACAGTATCAGTCATATACAAATCATCACCCCACCAAAAATATTGATTGCCATAAGTTCCCGTCCATGCTTGCGTTAAAATAGACGCTTTTTTTTCTGGTTTTTCTGGTTCTTCTGGTTCAGGTCTTGGACACTCTGACCAATCATCCCAATCATAGGGACTATCTGGATGATCTGGATGGTTTGGATCAGTGGGATCATCTGGATCAAATGGGCACTCAGGTTCAGGCTCATTAATATTAGTCAATGTACCTAGATTAATGACATGTCCATGTCGAGAAATAAAAACATCAAATTCTAATAGTTCAAAGCCAACGTTATTCTCAGCGCGCATTTCGCGCACAGTATACCAACCATATGTCAATGCACCAAGTGTCCGATGAACTGATGCGTCAGAACCAAACTCTCCTGTTGCAAACCATACAGATCCAAACATATCAACATCTGAGTTCATAATTAGATCACCCTTTTCCTCCATCTCAAGTAAATGATTATTGATATTGGCATTACTCCTTGGATTCCATGTATGAATGGTATTAAACTCACCATTATCATCAGTAACAATGACATTTGTTTCGCCACTTACTTGATTAGTAATCGCAAAGGGAATGTGACTTAAACGCTCAGCTGTTCCTTCACCAATTTTAACACCAGCTAAGTCACCACGACGTACTTGGTTACGGAAAATCATTTCACTTCCACTCGTAGCATGACGCACAACCTGTCCATCTTTACGGATCGCAAAAGTGAATGATAAAGCTGGTCGTCCTAACTCTTCTTCAAGCAGATAGTAGGTGTTGCTTCTGATTTCTGTGATTTCATATGTTCCGTATGGTAAAGTGCGCCCTGTTGTACGAGCTACATACGCATCAGTGTTTTCACACCAGAATGAAAAAATCGATAGAATCACTTCATCTGGCTCAAAAATATCTCCATCAACAAGTACTGGATTTGAAGAACGGTTTGTAATTGCGAATTCGATATCTTCAAGTGACGTTCCAGCCATCGCCTCAGATGCATCTAGTTCAACATCCCATTTTTGGATTTCCACATCACCACGAACAACATAGTTAAAGAATGTCAACTCATCACCTTCAATAGTTCCAGTAACTATCGTACCATCTTCACGTATTTCAAAAGAACGAGGTTCTCCATCAGTTAAAAGGTAAGAATCATTTGTCACAACCTCTTGAATCTCAAATGTTCCGAAAGGTAAAAGATCAGCAGCTGTACGAGCAAACACACGTAGCTCACCATTTCTCACTTCGTAGTCAGTGAAAATTGAGTAAACAACATCTCCAGTCTGAAATAATTCTCCATCAACTATAACTGCACCATCTGGTAATGATCCAGCAGCCGGTGTTGAGATGTTGCGAATATCAAACTGGATTCCAACTAATGTGGCATCACCTTGGACTGGATTTCGACCTGTAAAATGATTCAATATTTCCGATCTTGTTAGTTCACGATCTGCTTTTTCTACTTCAACCCCACCTCGAATAATATCCTGAGGCAAACCATCTGTTGCGGAATGGGCAACAAGCTCTTCACTCACCTCAAAAGTATAGCTCCATTCTTCATTTAACAAATAGCCACGCGGTGAAGCGACTTCTCGCAATTCATATTTACCTTCTTGTAAAAAGTCAGCAGCTGTACGAGCAATACCATTTGCATTTACAGTCATAGTACCAAATACAGCACCATCTGCAATCTCACGTCCATCTAATGTTACTACTGTCCATCCTGAGCGGTTAATAATTTCAATCGTAGCACCTTGAAGTGTTGCTTCTCCTTGAGGAATGTTTGTGTTTCGATCACTGTCATTCTTTTGAAGTTGGATTCCTCCACGAACTCTTGATTGAACTTGGACACGAAAAAATGCTTGTAGGGAATCACTTGCATTTCCTGTAGCTTTATCTTGTAAAGTAGGGTGAGTCCAAAACATAACTGGTAATGAATTCTGTGAGCTTATATCTAACAACCACGTAGGAGACGAATGAATATCTGTGTTGGGAACAGCAGAAGTTGCGTACACATAAATAACATTTGCAGATTCACGAGTTACTCTCAAACCACTCCCAGAGCCAAAAGAACGACTTTCGCCAATATCTAGATTGATAAACCTATTTAACACAGCGTTGCCGGTTGGGGAACTATCACTGAGCCTTACTTGATAACGTCCATTATTACTATCCCACATTAATGTATGTAGTGGTGATTGAGATGATGGTGCAGTTGATGCGAATACAGGAGTTCTATTGGCGATAGGTGTTTGACCATGGAAAGTCCAAATATCTGAACGGATTTGGGCATACATGCTCATCCTCTGTCCATTGCCAATTGCTGGTCGTGGGTTAAATGTTGATGTTCCACCTAGTTCAGTATTAATAGTAACAGAACTACTGTCACCACCAATCATTTGACCAGAATCGCTGATTAATCGTCTCCAAGGATCACCCTGAACACCAGCAGGAATTGATGAGTTTCCATTCCATGGTGTATTCACATTCCAAAATCCAAGGGCTGCTTCCCAAATTAGTACCTGTGTCGCCACATAAGCATTTCGACGTACCGCATTGTCACCAGCAGGAATATTGAAACCGTGAATATTATCATATCCATGTAGAAGAATCCGCTGAACTGTAGCTCGTTGAGAAGTTGACAACCCATCCAAACCTTGTGACCATCCTGGATTTGCATTTCCATCACCAACTGTTGGAACACCCGGTTGAATACAAAAAGCAGCGACCCACCTACCATTAACAAACGCTTCGTAGCGGTGCATTTGCCATGGGGTAGTCCATACATTTGAAACATGTCTAAGATCATGGGTAGCTGATGGTAGACCACCTACATTCCTAATAGCTCCTTGAAAACTTCGTGGTTGAGGTAGCCTATTTAATTGTGAATCAAAAAGTACCCAACCATCAATAAATGTGATACCTGTATCATTGAGATCTTGAACAACTTGATCCATATCTGCTTCTTCAAGGGCAGTTTCGAGGTCTTGATCACGATCAGGTGTTTTTTCGTCTTCTTCATCCTCTTCACCTTCATCAACTAAGATGACATCAACATCATCATCAGCAATATAATCATCATTCATATCATCTGGAATATCTAAATAATCATCGTCAGTAGGGTGTGTAATTGGTGCATCTTCTGATTCAGCTTCTTGTATAATCCTATTGAAGCTAATTGCGTTTTTTGTATACGCTTGAACCATTGTTGGGATAAAGGCTTGTATGACCAGCGTTACAATAAGCAAAAATTTCAGTGATTCCATAGTTTTCCATTTCCCAGTTTCTTTTTTTCTAAAATTCATTGTTTTCCTCCCATTTTTACTATAAAAATTTAAAAACTTAAAAAGCCCAAGTATATCGACTTAGGCTTTGGTTCTTCTATGTGGGATTTCTGATTTTTACTGTCATTTCTCGTCTCCTTTATTTTAAGGCTTTAAAAAAGCACTCCAGCTTTCAATTGTAAATATAAAATACCTTCGCACTAACTAAAATATTTGAAGTCTTGTTCAAATACCCTAAAACCATCTTTTCTATCAGTAATTAATACACGACATAGCGTTGATGTATTTATGCCGATTAAACCATAATCATTTTGAAGCTTAATTTTTAGTGAACCACTTCGTAAATCATCAATAACTCCTTGTTTTTGTTCTTCATCTAAAAAGTACACTTCAATATCAAATGATGGATCTCTGTATACAATTTTCATTTGATATTTTCGCTTATCACTGTCCTTTACTGCTTTGCCCAATGGAGCTTGTCGATAGTACCTTTGTTGATTCAAAAGTTCAGCTTCATTTAGACTTACAATTAAAAAGCCGCCATCTAATAAATGACAACCAGCTATTAGCTTATGATTCTCCTCAATACATTTTACAATATCAATGACAGCGACTTTCATTTCCAAATCATCACCTAGTTCATATTTTCTAATTCTGTCTGTAATTTTGTCTGTAAAAAATTTCTCTAACATTTATTCCATTCTCCTCATCAGTAACTATTATAGCTCATGTTAATATTCATTTATAATCGATTCATCATCAGCCCAATCCTTGCTTTTTTCATAAGTTGCATAGTACTCTTCAAAACCACACACTTCTGTCTTCCTATATTCAACACTTTTTGCCTTTACAGTAGTTTCACTTTCTGCACTTTTCACGCCAAATACAATGGCACAATTCACAATAAGTACTATCAAAACAACTAATACAATCCCTATCATTAACATTTTTCCACCACTCCCAGTTCAATCACTTGCTTACTTTTTTCACTCATTAGTGCCTAATCTAAGAATCCAATTACTTCTTTTACAAAATCTAATCTAAATAATAAATATCCAAAGACAAATAAAATCATGGCAACTAAACTCATATAGAAAACAAGCATCCCTGCTGAGGCTTTACTACTAACTTCTACTTCCTTTTTCTGCATCATATTCATCATTTGTTTTTGGAATTCTTCCTGATTGGTAATCATTATTTCAAGTTGTGTTTTTTGATTTTCCTTTGACGCTGATTCTGCCTGTATAAATTTATCCTGCATCCTCTTAAACTCTAGACGGTCTTGTTCCCTTTCAAATTCAAGCTGATTAAGCTGCAAATCAGTTGTTACCCCATCTATAAACTCTTGATATCGTGTCCCATTCTCATCTACTGCAACATCAGCACTTGTTTTAATCATTAATTCCACTTCATCATGACAATCTTTCATTAACAACACTTGTTCAGGTGTCAAATCAGAAAGAATCTCCTTTTCAATCTCAGCTTTGTGATTATGAAGTGCTTCTTCAAATTCTTGTTCCAGCATTTTTTCAAGCTTTTGGATTTCAGCTTGCTTTTTTTTGTTAAATGTTGTTTCTAATTCTAATCGTACTGATTCTAGTTCCTTCTCTATCAATTCGTAACTTTCACTTTGAATATCACGAGATTTAGCATTCAGTTGTTTTTGAGCTTCTATTTCAATTGCTTGTTTTTGTTTGGCATAGCATTTATATTCTTTTTTTAAGAATGCCGAAAATAGCGCTACATAATTGTCTTCAATATATTTTCTTTTACTAATAGAAATGGGATCAGTTTTATCTGTTAAACAAAAAACTTCTAGTAGATGATCAACACCATTTTGTGCCATTTCTTCTACTTCTGCCATTTTATTCCTCATCAAAGCAATAGAGGAAAGTTCACTAATATCTAAAAGATTCTGAATGTCATGATTGCCGTTAAAAGCATCTACATCTGTTTCATTCCCTGATGTTGACCCCAATATTGATTCATCAAATATCCAATCATCTTCTAAATCTTCAAACAATTCAGGCTCAATCTCCAACTTACGATTCTCTTCTTCTGCCGAATCTATCAAGCATTGATCTGCCTTTGGTTGTTCATCATATTCAGATTTTTCACTTTTAGAATTAATAGTTTCTGCTTCACCATCTAAAACTTGATCTTCTTCTACATCCACATGTTCTTTCTCATCCCATTTAAAAGCATGGCGAAAGTCTTCAAGCAAATGTGTTAACTCTTCGGATTCATAAGTACCCATTTCTTTTTCGTCCTGTAAGATATTATGAATTAGTACATCTAAGGCTTGATTTCTATCAATCTCAAATCTTACATTCACAATTCTTTTTCCTGATGCGAGGCATTTAAGCTCCACTTCAAGCTCGCCATCCACTTCTGAATTTTCAATTATTTCCTGATACAATTTAACCGCAACATTTGGTTCATACCATTTTTGATTTTTTCCGTATCTTTTAATGCATTTTTTAAATGAGTCTGGTTGTTTTTTAAACCTAATCATAAATGTGGTTTCCATTAATCAATTCTCTCCTTTGTCTAAACTACTTATCAAATTTAATTCGTTTATCATACTTTATTTTATATTTTCGGCTACGATAAACGACATAATGAACAATCTTCTGCTCATTCAACCATTTAACAATTTCATCACAGTGCAATTTATCCATAACTAAGTAAAATCCTAATGTTGTCGACTGAACGATTGATTTGAAATTTTTTATCACATCATCTTCATGTTCTTTCACATTTTCCATTTAAATCCTCCTCTTTAATCAGGCTTTTTCTAATACTTTAATAAATCTATTTTAAAAATGGTAAGGGTAGTAGGGATCGAACCTACGCTGATAATTTTAAAGATTTCCAAAAATACTAAAACTACCTTTTTGCCAAAAACCCTTATATTTGACTTTTGATCGCTACAACCTCAACCAGCTAGTCAAAAAGCTATAATCATTAAACGAACTTTTTTAGTTTTCTAGTAAAGTTCTCATAGGAATTTCACCTGCGTGGATACTCGCCACACCTACCCCGATTGCCTGTGACGCTTTTAACGCTCGGACTGTCGCTAGGTAGAAGTATCATTATACTCACCAGTTGTCATTGACCACCAAATATTATTGCCAAAAAAGTTTCTCTTTCATAACCTTTTGTGATTCGCTCATCTGACTATATCAAATTATCAAGTCAGACATATTGCACAAGTTATTTGGGCTTCAACCAGTTAAGATTTTGTATTAATGATTGATGTTATACTACAGATGGTTACTCTGTTTTCTTTGTCAAAGATCATTTTTAAAAAATAACGGTTAATTCTAAATTTCGATTTGAATATTCAAGGATTCAACTGGGTACACATTTAAATGAAATTTTTGTTTCAACCCTTGTAGCTAGAACACCATTGTATCGCTGGCTACTATTTTCATATAAGTTTTGTTAGAACAATTGCTTTTAGCTAAAAGAGTCCTTATGAGTTGATATGAGTGTGATCTCCAACTTGGCTTTTATGGCAAATAACGTATATAAACCCATAGTTTTGATTAGTTCGTGGGGTATTTTCGTGGGGTAATTTTTTAGCTAAGTAATGTGAAGAAAAGCGACAAACAAGTGAAGAAAAGTAAAAAAAAAGCACCGCAATTATGCAGTGTGTTGTACTATATCTGATTGTTCGTGCCTCTCTTGATCATGATTTTAGATTGGTGTTATGGGCTTTGTTAGGTTTTGTAATACTTTATCGTTCTATGTGTGGAAGCTGGATGATTTTAGCCGTTAAACAAAAGCGATAAGGAAAAAGATTGACAATACTTCTAACAAAACTGTTGACTATTGCGATTCAAGTGGCTAAAAGCCTTGGTACTACAACGTTTTGGCAATTGACTAAAACCACATATCCCACAATTATCCCACGAAACCTTCATCATACAAGCTATCCGACTAACTTTTTCTTTATTATAAACAATAATTTTGTCTGTTTAGGTTTGTAGATATTTTTGGTGGTATTTTTATGATAGTTTTATGAGAAAGATTAATTGTAATCCATATTTTCAGCTAACCACTTATCAACTGCAAAGTGCGAAAATCTCATTTCTTTACCACCGGGTGGTGTTATAGATGGAAATCCTGGCTGATATACGTAAAATTCATTTACTTTTGATATATGACAACCTAGTTTTTCAGCCAATTGTCGCTTATTTATCAGACAATCATAAACAGGATTCTCATCTGGCAGATGTTCTTTGTGCTCTTTGGTGTGATCTTTATACTCAGTTGCGATAACATTTAAGAGTGATAAGACCGTTTTTCCTATCTTTTGTTCATTCATGGTTCTTCCCCTTTGGTTTATTGATTTTAAATCAGTGCATCTATAGTATACAACATTACTGATTAAAAATCAATGTTTTTGCTCATAAATTTCGTTTTTTTCTTATTAATTGTTGAATTGTCTATGTTTTTCTGTCGAATTATAGTTTGTGAAAACAGTTTCTTATTGATTTTAAATCAGTAGTATGGTATAATTAATTTATCTTAAATTTGAGAGGTGTTCTTATGCAAATACATGAAAGAATCAAAAAAAGACGTGAAGAACTTGGTTTATCACAAAGCGCATTAGCATCAATGCTTGATTATAAATCTGATTCAACCATCGCTAAAATTGAAAAAGGTATCAATGACATTCCACAAGCCAAGATTAAGTCATTCGCAGATGCTCTTGATACTACTCCGTCATGGCTGTTGGGATTTGATGAAGAAACGAATACTTCCCAGCTCGTTGATTTTAAGCGAAATGCTGAGCTTTTAACAGACGCTGATTATAAATTTGCGGATGCGGAAGTGGTGAAACTAATGGATGCGCAAAATGAAATGCAAGCATCATATGGTGGTGCTGATCTCGCATTTGAATCTATCGAAGATGAGGAGCGTTTTAAAGCTACCATTAAACAAACCATCTTGAATGTAATCGTTCACGAAAGGGAAGGGTTACTAAGTCATATTTCGCGGAGCAAATGGTTAAATGAATAGTAGACTAGAACAAGCAAGGGATGTTGCCAGAGAACTAAAAGAGAAGTTTAACACTAACGATATCGAAGAAATTGCAGATATGCTTGTATTTGTGCAAGAGGGTGATTTAGTTGATAGAGAAGGTATGACCTTTAAAGTTAACGAATACCCTGTAATCATCACTGACAAAAAACTTTCTCAACAAAAAAAATTATTTGTTCTTGCCCATGAATTAGGTCATGTTTTGTTACATCCTTATAAAAACCAATCACATATGAAAAAATACACTGCGATGTCCATCGATCGTGATGAACAAGAGGCGAACGCTTTTGCTTTTGAAGCTCTATTTGGTCATCTCACAGCGAATGATTTTGAAGACTCTTATACTATCGAAGAATTTATCCGTGAATATGAGTTTGATGATGAAGTTGTTGATTTATTACTTTATACGCTTATGTATTAGATTCTACACCAAAATTACGATTTATCATTTTTTAAAAGCAAAAAATCAACCCTTTATGATACAAGCTATCCGACTGACGCGAATATCAAATAAAGGAATGATTATAAAATGCCAAAACAAATTCTTAAAAAAACTAAACACAAAGGAATCTATTCATATGAAACTAACGTTGGTAAAAGATACAGTATTCGTTTTCGTTATAAGGATTCAGTTGGAGAATGGAAAGAAAAACAAGAGTCTGGATTTGAGAATCTAACAAAAGCAAAAATGCGTAAAGCAGAGCTGGAGATTGCAGCTAAAAACAGTGTCTCGGTTTTCGAAAATGGAAAACTTACATTCGGACAGTGGTATAAAAAATACTTAGAATTATCCAGCAACAATTGGTCTGTTCATACCATCAGTCGCTTTGAATCTTTATATAAAAATCATTTTTACGTTTTCGCTAATAAACAACTGTCTAGAATCACACTTGTCGAAGTCAAACTATGGGTGGCAGAAAAATTGGAGAGTGGGTTAGGTATCTTAACTGTTAAAAACATGTATATCTCATTAATGCAGATTTTTAATAGTGCAGTGGAATACGAAGTTTTAGCAAAAAACAAACTTCTTAATGTTACTTTCCCTGATGAAAAAAGAAAAGTTAAAACTATTGAACTAGATGATGTGAAGCGATTAGACGAGTATATTTTCTCAAGCAACTTTACAATTTTAGACCAAGCCATGTATGCACTCCTCAAAATTGGCTGGAGACGTGCCGAAGTAGCTGGCTTTTCTTTTGAAGCTATTGAAATCATTAATGATGATGACATTATTGTGAAGGTCATCAAGACTAGGACTGCATTAACTAAAGATAACGGAAAAGCTCCTAAGACACTATCAAGTTATCGCTCTAACCGTATCACTGGTCATAAAGCCAGAGTAATTCGTTGTGCGGTGGAAACAGCAAGAGAAATTTATACAGATTTCAACCTAACGCATAATGAACAATCTTTCGTTTTCATCAACCCACGAAGTGGTAAACTTTTTTCACCAGATAGAACCACATACATCTTACGGAAGTGCGGGAAAAAGCTAAACATTCATGTGACTCCACATATGTTTCGGCACACATTTGCCTCTCATGCGATCAATAGCGGCGAGGTAAGTGTCATTGAAGTTTCAAGACATCTAGGGCACTCAAAAATTGATATGACACTCAATACTTACTCTCATTCTTCAATAGATTCACAGGCTCAAATCACTAATTATATAGCCAATCTATAACTCACAATTCCCCACAATATACCCCACTAACTAATCAAATATATGGTTATTTATGCGTCATTTTAAACCTCTATCTGAAATACAAATCCTATAATACCAACGCTTAAAGGCTCTTATCCCCAAATTTCACACTTTTTAAACAATTGTGGCAGTTTTTTGTAACTTTTGCCGAAAAAGGGCTACACAAATGTGTGATTATATTCACATGAGCTTTTGGTAGAAACGAATAAAACTTGGATTTTCATGGTAGGTATTAAATTCAAATTCATTTATATCATCTAAAAATATCTTCTATGCTGTTTTAATCTTTATAAATTTTTTCTCATCACTCGCTTGCAAACAAAAATGCATAAGCCAGTTCCAATTGACCATAATCTTAACTGCGAGTATTAGCATGATATTAATTGGAGTGTCAATTATTTTTGCAACGATTCCAGTTGTTCGGTTAAACCCACGAGAAATATTTGCAAAGTTGAGTTGATTTTGGAAGTAGAAAAATTTAATTTAATTGATTATATTGAAAATTCTACAATATTAAGTGCAAATTACATTTGTATTTATGCTTTTTTGTGGTACAATGGAGGTGCATGAAACTTCAAAAAAGCTAAGGAGGCGGATTTGATGAAGTTTAAAGCGATACCAGTTGGCATTGAGAATTTTGAAAAGATGGTTAGTAAAGAGAAAAATTATTATTATGTCGATAAAACGTTAATGATTAGGGATTTACTTGATAAAGGGGGGGATGTAAACTTATTCACCCGTCCTAGACGGTTTGGCAAGACATTGTCCATCAGTATGTTGCAGTATTTTTTCGATAAGCAGATGGCAGATAAAAAACATGTATTTGATGGGCTTAAGATTTTAGAAGAAGACGCGAAATATTTTGAACATCAGAATCGGTATCCTGTAATTAAAATGACTTTAAAGGGAACCAATTTTTATAAATTTGAGAGTGCCTTTAAGAAGTTAATGGGGATAATTTCGGCGGAATACTTAAGGCACTATTATTTATTACAAAGTGATGCATTAACTGATACTCAAAAAGAAGTATATCAGAAAATCGCTGATAAAAAAGCAAGTTATGAAGAATACGCCAATAGCTTAATGGCTTTATCTACTTATTTAGAAAAACATCATCAGGAAAAAGTCATTATTTTAATAGATGAATATGATGTGCCATTAGAAAAAGCTCATTTTAACGGTTATTACGATGAAATGATCGAATTTATCCGCTCCTTTTTTGATGATGCCCTAAAATCTAACGATTCGTTGGAATTTGCAGTGATTACAGGTTGTTTGCGAGTGAGTAAGGAAAGTATTTTTACGGGATTGAATAATTTAAATATTGTGTCAATTTTATCGGATAGTTTTGGGGAGTATTTTGGCTTTACTCAGCCAGAAGTCGATATAATGTTAGATCATTATGAATTAACAGCTAAAACTGATGAAATGCGTGATTGGTACAATGGTTATTTATTTGGAGAGACAACCGTTTACAATCCGTGGAGTAGCATTAAATATTTGTATGATCAAATACATGGCAAGATTTATTTGCCAGTTCCTCATTGGTCGAATACTAGCTCCAATTCGATAATCAAAGATTT
>Ga0123355_10005539_pt1 | contig 18529 bp, 9 predicted proteins | sample TergutEmb28metaG_3_FD_89872 | JGI IMG/M metagenome (GOLD analysis project Ga0123355, IMG submission 89872) | Embiratermes neotenicus P1 segment gut microbial communities from Petit-Saut dam, French Guiana - Emb289 P1 | ecosystem: Host-associated > Arthropoda: Insects > Digestive system > Gut ... | reverse complement strand
TTGAGCGCCTTGATGTTATGCTAAACGACGCGCTTTACGGCGTGCTTTTTAGAGACATTAACATGAAGCGTACTTTTGTTGATCAAAACTTTTCGCGTATGATTAACGCTTTTGCGGGCGTTATTATCAATACGGGCGAGGATAATTATTTGACCACGGCGGACGCGGTTTCTGAAGCGCACACGGTTTTAGCGTCACAGTTTTTGAATGAGCAGTTCGCACTCAAAGCCGGGCTCCCTGAGGAGCAAATGGGCTTAGGTCACGCGTTTGAAATCTCGCCGGATGTTAAAAACGGCTTTTTACTCGAGCTGTCACAGGCGCAGATGGCGCGTGAGATTTTCCCAAAAGCACCGCTAAAGTATATGCCTCCGACGAAGTTCATGACAGGCGATATCTTTATGGGCAATGTTCAAAATGCGCTTTTTAACACGGTTACGATCATGACAGGACAGCGAATTCACCTTCTTGGTATGCTTACAGAAGCGATTCACACGCCGTTTATGTCTGACCGCGCACTTAGCGTTGAAAATGCTAAGTATATCTTCAACACAATGGCTGATATCAGCGATGAAATCGAGTTCAAAGAAGGCGGCATCATTCAAGAAAGAGCGACAGAAGTTGTTGAGAAAGCTTATGAACTTTTAAAAGAGATCGAGAAGAACAAAATATTCGCCTCGATTGAAAAAGGTATTTTTGCCGATATCAAGAGAAGTCCTGACGGCGGTAAAGGCCTCGCGGGCGTATTCTTAAAAGGCGATGGATACTTTAATCCATTTATGGAATTAATAGCTAAGGGGGTATCGGCTTATGAGTAATATTGATAGAGCATTAGACCTTTCGAGGCTTAGCCCTTACGGTGATACAATGAACGATGGCAAGGTTCAATTATCGTTTACCTTGCCTATAAAAAATGACGAAAAAGGCGCGGAAGCTGCTCTGGAACTCGCTAGAAAAATGGGGTTCAAAGATCCTCTCGTCGCTACGCGTAAAACGCTGGATACGGAGTTTACTTTCTATGTTGTTTATGGCTCGACTGTTCATACTATCGACTATAATGAGATTCAAATAGCAGCAGTAGAAGGCGATGTCATGAGCATGGCGGAAGTATCAGACTATATTAAGCAAAATATTAAACGCGAAATCGTCGTAGTTGGTGCTTCAACAGGTACGGACGCACATACGGTAGGCATTGACGCTATCATGAACATGAAAGGCTTTGCTGGCCATTATGGTCTTGAGCGTTATGACATGGTTGAAGCCCATAATCTAGGCGCGCAGGTAGCCAATGAAGAGTTTATCCAAAAAGCGCGTGAGCTTAAAGCTGATATTTTACTCGTTTCGCAAACCGTTACGCAAAAAGATGTTCATATTCAGAATTTGACGGAACTCGTTGAGCTTTTAGAGGCCGAAGGTCTTCGCGATAAGGTTATACTTGTATGTGGTGGGCCTAGAATTACTCATGAGCTTGCTAAAGAGCTAGGCTATGACGCGGGATTCGGCGCGGGTAAGTACGCGGAAGACGTTGCATCATTTGCGGTGCAGGAGATGGTAAATAGAAAGTTAGTTTAGCAAAGGAGGTTCTTCAATATGGCAAAAATAGTATCTGCAAAAGAAGCCATCGCCGGCATAAAAGACGGCGCGTCCATCATGTTCGGTGGATTCATGGGCTGCGGCAATGCTCACACGACAATTAAAGCTTTAGCTGAGAGCGGCGTTAAAGACCTTACAATGATATGCAACGACGCGTCCATGCCAAATGGGCCGGATGGCGAAGACTATTACGGCGTGGCGAAACTGATTCATAATCGTCAAGTTAAGAAGCTTGTAGCGACACACGTTGGGCTTAACCCGGAAGTCGCGGCACAAATGAACGAGGGCACTCTTGAAGTTGTTCTCGTGCCGCAAGGCTCGCTTGTTGAAATGATCCGCGCGGGCGGCTATGGTCTCGGCGGCGTGCTTACTCCAACAGGAATAGGCACGATCGTAGAGGACTTAGAGTATGTTCATAGTAAGAGCGTGATTGACGGCAAAGAATATCTGCTCATGAAACCGGTAAGAGCCGATTATGCGTTCATAAATGGCTATAAGATAGATAAATCAGGCAATGTTTGGTACAAAGGTACAACTCGTAACTTCAACCAAGTTATGGCAATGGCGGCAGATGTTGTAATCGCTGAAGCTGATAATATAGTTGAAATAGGCGAAATTGAACCGGAAAACGTTGTAACGCAAGGTATCTTAGTTGACTATATCGTGGAAAGGAGGATGTCTTAATGGATAGAGCTTTGATTAAAGACTTTATTGCAAAAAGGGTCGCAAAAGAGCTTCAAGACGGCGACGTTGTGAATTTAGGCATTGGCCTTCCTACTTTAGTACCGGGATATTTGCCTGAGGGCGTAAGTCTTGTGCTTCAATCGGAGAATGGAATTATAGGAACAGGCCCATCACCTTCATCTGAGGACGCTGAGCCATTCTACGTAACAAACGCAGGCGGCCAGCCATCATCAGTGCTTCTGGGCGGCGCGTTCATTGACTCCTCCGTGTCTTTTGGCTTAATCCGCGGCGGCCATGTTGATGTTACAATCTTGGGCGCACTTGAAGTAGACAGAAAAGGCAATCTTTCAAACTGGATAATCCCCGGTAAAATGGTGCCGGGAATGGGCGGAGCTATGGACTTGGTCGTAGGCGCGAAAAAGGTTATTGTAGCTATGGAACACACTGCTAAAGGTGCGCCTAAGATACTTAAAGAGTGCCGCCTGCCTTACACGGCAATTAATTGCGTTGACCTAATCGTTACCGAGATGGGCGTTATTGAAGTCACCGATGAAGGGCTTGTGCTTACTGAAATCAACCCTGAATTTACGGTTGAACAGGTACAAGATGCTACAGAGGCGTCGCTGATTATAGCTAGGGATTTGAAAAATATGGTGTAGGCAACTACTTCATGATAATTTTGTTTCGTATAACAAAGGAGAGATGCACGATGTTAGAGTATAGTACACAAGAGCTGGCGTTTAGCTGGAGGTTTGCATAAATATCTTGTGTATAAACCTCCAGTAGGTTATTAATCAACTATCTAGGAGGAAAAAATAATGAATAATACATTTTCAAACAAATTCGTATCTGACGAGAAGAATCTGACACTTTTAAAAGAAACAATGTGGGGACCAAACGCAATACGGCAATCTGAGGAACTAGCTTCGCATTTTAGCATCACAAAAGATATGAAAATCCTTGATTTAGGTTGCGGAATGGGTTTGTCGTCTTTGTATTTGGTGCAGGAATATGGTGCAGAAGTTTTTGCCACTGATCTATTTGCCGACCCAACTGAAAACTACAAGCGGTTTAAGTCGCTCGGCATTGCGGACAAAATTGTTCCTATGATACTAGACGCAACGCAGCCGCTACCCTTTGCAAAAGGCTATTTTGACGCGATTTTTTCAGTAGGCGCATACAATGTGTTTGGCGATAATGAGGAAATGTTGCCACATCTTGCTTTATATGTGAAAAAAGGCGGTTATATTGCAGTCGCATTTCCCGGGCTGAAGTACGAATTTGGCAACAACGTTCCGCCGGAGATGCAACCGTTTTGGGATGTTCCGGAGGTTGCAAAAACTGTCCGCGGAATTGAATGGTGGAGAGACCTATTTGGCAAGGCCAAAGGCGTGGAGGTTATAAACATTAGCGAAATGGCTTGCCACGATATCGCATGGAAAGAGTACCTCGCAAGCATTGAGCCAAATAGCGAAGACCAATGGTCTTTAGATATGATGGCGGCAGAAGGCGGTAAGTATTTTAATACGATTCAGCTTATTGCCAGGGTTGTTTGAGGGTAACTTGACTATAAAAAATATAAGAGCGCGTTTGCTATATTAGCAGGCGCGTTTTTTTATCTTAGCTATATATGCAAAATTTTCACTTTTTACCGCTTTCCATTTCACGTTTTTTTTGATATAATGTAGGGGTATGTCCATTTTTGACATATATAGTCATATAAAATGAAAGGTAAACAACATGGAATCTACTTACGCAAAAATTATAAAAGAAATATGCAAAGAGAGCGATATTGAACTGTCCTCTTTTTCAAGCGATTGGGTTTTTTTGCTGAAAAAAGGCAAAAAAAACAAATATATTCTCTCTCATCAATTTGACTTAAATACTGCCGCGGTTCAAGGCATATGTAAGGACAAATGCGCCGCCGCTGATATTTTGAAACACCATGATATTGCTTGTGTTGAGCATGTTTTTTTCACTACGCCAACTTCAGGCTACTTGCCTAAAAACGGTAACACCAAGCAGCTGCTTGAGCTGCTTAACAAGCATACAAAGCTAGTATGTAAGCCAAATGAAGGCACCAGCGGCAAAAATGTTTTTGTCGTTTCAAACGGCGGCGAGCTTGAAGCCGCAATGGCCGCCGTTTTTGAATCCGCCGATAGCATGGCAGCAAGCCCCTATTACGAAATCGAAAAAGAATACCGCATCATAGTGCTGGACGGCATTGTAAAGCTCGTGTTCTCCAAAGAAATTCCTTATCTCACCGGAGATGGCCGCTCTACCCTTGCCCAGCTTATGTTAAACAACTCGCCCCAAAGTCTGCCCGCAGGAGCAGATGCTATAGATTTAGGGCAAGTGTTGGATGATGGCGAAATTTGGAAATATGGCTGGAAACATAACTTAGCTCATGGAGCTGTGGCGCATGTAGTGAGTGACGAGGCTCTGATTAGCTCACTCAGCGACTTAGCAATCGCCGCTTCAAACGCGCTAAACATCCGCTTCGCTTCAATTGATATTATTCGCACAAAAGACGACTTTAGGGTCTTGGAGATAAACAGCGGCGTGATGATGGAGCATTTTGCCTCATCTTCTGCTGAAAATTACGCGAAAGCTAAGGAAATATACAAAGAAGCGATTGGGCTCATGTTCGCTTAAATTGCTCTGTTTGTTTAAAGTACGGGCACTCAAAACCAAGGTAGCCGGACAAAGCGGTTGTTGATTGCAGCCGGTTTAACGAACATTTTCCGTCTATCTGATGTGCACAGCTATTAGTGCAGTTTATATTCATATACGATTCCTCCTTTTTTAGGTGTGTCGTAAATAGTTTATATAGGCTTCTATTATTGCCAAATTTAGCGCAAATAATAGATGACTACGAGGTTTATTTTGGAGGTATGCATGAAAAAAATCATTATTAGCTTGTTCGTTTTTACGATACTATTCTTTTGTTATAATGGCTCGCAGCGTATGCATTTATACGCAAATGATGCCGCAAATAGTGAAATTCAACTGATTCTTAACGGCAGAAGGCTTGAAGGGCTTCTTTCGCCGCCGGTTATTTCGAATGACTTTACATTAGTTCCGGCGCGTGACGTTTTTGAAGAGTTTGGGGCTTTCGTTCAATGGGACGAGGTCACTAGGCATGTTTACATAGCTTACCAGCACTATTTTATTGTGCTTCAAATAGATAATCCTGTCGCAATCGTGAACGGCGTGCATGAACTTATGGACGTTTTGCCGCAAATAATCAATGGTCGGACTATGATTCCGGTGCGTTTTGTATCGGAGAGCATGGGTTTTTATGTTGATTGGGAAGATAGCACGCGCTCGGTTTTTCTAAGCATTGACGAAGCGCACAGGCCGCATATTCAGCCACCTACCTACACTCCTACACCGCCGCCTTATACCCCTACTCCGCCGGCAACACCGCCAAGTGAAGTAAACCATCTAGGCCTAGTCCCGGCGCGAGATATTTCCATGTTCCCGTTGGTTGACATGGATTTTGGGCAAACTTCTGTCATAGGGCTTCAGATGCATAGCGACACGAGGGAAGGTATTGATATTTTCACATCGTCTGAAATGAGCCGCGTGCGTGTCACGCTTTTGGCGGATAACAGGCTTGCAATCGACTTTTATGACGCAGTGATGGATGCGGATGTTATGGAGTTTGCTCCAAACAATGTTGTTGCTTTCAGGCAGGCTCGCATTGCACAGTTCCAAGTGACGCCTGTGATAATAACCAGGGTCGCAATTGACCTTCAAGACGGCGTACATTTCGCCGTTACAATGTCTGCGGATAGGCAGACTTTAAGCATTGATTTTGAGCGTAACTTCATACATTCAATTACTCACCACAGCAGTGCAGCGGCGGATTATATAACGATTACAGGTTCACGCGCGCCTTCGGTGAATGTCAGCCATTTCTCAGGGCCTGACAGGCTGGTTATTGACATTCCATTCGCAAACGCCCATCCGATGGATACACCGATTAACATCAGGTTTGTGAGTTCTGTAAGCGCGCACAGCGTAGGGGGCGATGCGGTTCAGGCGATTCTTACGCTTAACGAACGCTCGAGCTTTAGCGTTAGCTATTCAGGCAACTCTACACTGATACGAATCACGCAAGCGACGCATAGGAATTTTTATTACGACAACCATAATAATGTACTGAGAATCGCAAAGGACGTTTTCATGCCGCTCCATGCGGATAATATTGCCATTAACAACGCGTATATGGACCGACAAGTTATATTCACGCTGCCGGGCGATTTTTCCGGCACATATGGCTTTGGCAGGCATGAAATAAACGACGGAAACATGGTTTATTTCGACGTGGAAACGGTTGGCGGAGTAACACGCCTTGTAGCTAACTCGCGGCGCATTTTCGCAACAACTATCACGGAAGACCATAATTATATCTACATAGCTTTTAGGCATCCGCGTGATGTTTATCACAGGATTGTTGTGATTGACCCAGGGCATGGCGGAACCGACCCCGGAACGACGAGTATCGGTGGCGTCCATGAAAGATATCTTGTGCTTGATGTAAGTTTACAGCTTTTGGAAATATTTAATAATAGCAGCGACGTAAAAGTCTATATGACAAGGCGGACTAACACAACCGTTTCAAGACCTGCAAGGGCAACGCTTGCAAACGAAGTTGGGGCTGATTTATTTATCTCAGTTCATATGAACTCAGCAGCGCCTAATCAGACGCCAAGGGGCACAGAAACGCATTACTTCCCTGATGCGCATATCAGAGGCAGCGGTTTCTGCTCGGCTCAAATGGCAGCTATTTTCCAGCGGCATGTGCAAAGCGCGCTCGGCACGAACGACAGAGGCACAATCAGTGCCGCTTGGGACGTTCTAACGCTTACAGAAATGCCTGCGGTGCTTAGTGAACTAGGCTTTTTGAGCAATCCACAAGAAGCAGCAATGCTTAAAAACCCGGCGTCACAAAGGCAAGCCGCGCAAGCAATGTTTAATGCCACTATGGAAATTTTTAATAATCATAATTTAAGGTAGGTACGATAAATGGATAAAATCTCCATAAAAGGAGCAAGAGAAAACAATCTCAAAAATATAGATTTGGAAATCCCAAGAGGTAAATTTGTAGTGTTCACGGGTGTTTCAGGGTCAGGGAAAACATCCCTGGCCTTTGACACGATTTTTGCGGAGGGTCAAAGGCGATACATCGAATCGCTTAGTTCCTACGCGCGCCAGTTCCTTGGGCAGATGGAAAAGCCTGATGTTGACTTCATTGAAGGGCTCTCCCCTGCCATTTCTATCGACCAAAAAACGACGAACCATAACCCACGCTCGACCGTCGGCACAGTAACAGAGATTTATGACTATTTGAGGTTGTTGTTTGCGCGAATCGGCGTTCCGCATTGCCCTAAATGCGGCAAAGTCGTGCGTCGCCAGACCATTGACGAGATAGTTGATCAATTACTCGCGCTTGATGAAGGAACGCGATTAGTGCTTCTCGCGCCCGTCGTGCGCGACAGAAAAGGCGAGCATGTAAAGCTCTTAATTGACGCTGCCAAAAGCGGCTATGTGCGCGCAAGAATAGACGGCGAGTTTGTTGAACTCTCCGACGATATTCGCTTGGATAAGAATAAAAAACATACAATCGAGATTGTAATCGACAGAATTATCATAAAAGAGGGCATAAACAAACGTTTGACCGAGTCCATTGAGGCAGTTATGACATTATCCGGCGGTATTCTTACTGCTACGGCGGATGATGCCGAGCTTACGTTCAGCCAGAGCTTTTCATGCCCTGATTGCGGCATTAGTTTGGAAGAAATTGAGCCGAGATTGTTCTCGTTCAACAATCCTCAAGGCGCGTGTCCGGATTGTGCAGGGCTTGGCGTGCAAATGAAAGTTGACCCTGATTTAATCGTGCAAAATCCGCGGTTGACGATAAATGAAGGCGCGATAAGGGTCTCCGGTTGGAACGCGCTGACCAGCCCCGGTTCCATGAGCCGCAATGTTTTTATTGCGCTGGGCAAAAAGTATGATTTCAGCCTGGATGTACCTTTTGAAACTCTCTCCGAAGAGGTTCAAGATGTCATATTTAACGGTGATAAAGCCGGACGGTTACAAGTTGAATACGAGACAAAGAGCGGCGTACGCTCATATCCATATACTTTTGAGGGTATCTTGGAAAGCGTGAGCCGCCGCCATAAAGAGACCGGTTCGGAATACGCGAAGCAAGAATACGAAGAATACATGACCAACATAACTTGCGCGACTTGTGACGGCAAGCGCTTAAAGCCTGTTGTTTTGGCGGTTACAATAGATGATAAGAATATCTCCGACATAACGAGCATGACTATCTCGAAGACGAAGGAGTTTTTCGACAATTTTAGACCCGAAGGCGCAGCGTCAAAGATTGCCGAGCCGATACTTAGGGAAATTAGCGCAAGAACGGGTTTCCTGACCGATGTTGGGCTGGATTATTTGACGCTTGCGAGGAATGCGTCGAGCCTTTCAGGCGGTGAGTCGCAACGCATTCGCCTTGCAACTCAAATAGGCTCGGGGCTTGTCGGCGTGGTTTACATTCTCGACGAGCCATCAATCGGCTTACACCAAAGGGACAATAATAAGTTGCTCAAAACCCTGATGAACCTGCGCGATATCGGCAACACTTTAATTGTCGTTGAGCATGATTCCGATACTATGATGGCTTGCGACCATATCGTTGACATTGGCCCGTTCGCAGGCAGCAGCGGCGGCGAGGTTATCTATTCGGGTGATGTAGAAGGGTTGCTTAAATGCGACTCCGCTACAGGCGAGTATTTGAGCGGTGCGAAGTTCATTCCAACGCCGAAAACAAGGCGCAAAACCACCAAGGAGAACTCTTTAAAGATTCGCGGCGCTGCGGAGAATAACTTAAAAGACATTGACGTCGAGATTCCGCTTGGCGTTTTCACTTGCGTGACAGGCGTTTCGGGTTCAGGCAAGTCATCTTTAGTTAATCAAATCCTTTACAAACGTCTTGTGAGAGATTTAAACCGCGCTAAGATTAAACCGGGCAAACATCATGATATAAAAGGTGTCGAGCGGCTCGATAAAATAATTAATATTGACCAATCGCCAATCGGGCGAACGCCTAGGAGCAACCCGGCGACTTATACCGGGCTTTTTGACCTCGTGCGCGATGTATTTACACAAACACCTGAAGCGAAGATTAGAGGCTATGTAAAAGGCCGTTTCAGTTTCAACGTAAAAGGCGGAAGATGCGAGGCTTGCGCCGGTGATGGCATTATCAAGATTGAGATGCATTTCTTGCCGGATATTTATGTGCCCTGCGAGGTGTGTTCAGGCAAGCGTTATAACCGCGAAACGCTCGAGGTTAAATATAAGGGTAAATCCATCTCTGATGTGCTTAACATGACCGTTGATGAGGCTCTCATGTTTTTTGAGAACCTACCAAGGCTCCGCGAGAAGCTTAAAGTGCTAAACGATGTTGGACTTTCATATATTAAGCTTGGGCAGTCCTCCACTACGCTCTCAGGCGGCGAAGCGCAGCGTGTGAAGCTTGCAACAGAGCTATCTAAGCGCAGCACCGGCCGAACTATGTATGTGCTTGACGAGCCCACAACAGGGCTGCATTCGTATGATGTTCATAAGCTCGTTGATATACTTCAGCGGCTCGTGGAAGGCGGCAATTCTATCGTTGTTATTGAACATAATTTGGATGTAATCAAATGCGCCGATTATATAATCGACCTAGGCCCTGAAGGCGGCGACAAAGGCGGCCTTGTAGTAGCTTGCGGCACGCCTGAAAAGGTGGCGAAGAGCAAGGATTCGTATACCGGTCACTATCTTGGTAAGATGTTGAAAAACAAGAGATAGCATGTTATATGCACATAAATGGAAACGCTTTAGCGTTTCTTCAAATGGGTGCAGCAGGCATCGGCAAGAAAGCCGATCGCATGTTATAAAGTTGTGCAATGATTCTATACACAGTTTTAGTGCGGCTTTTGCCATAGGTAAAAGTGGCGTTGCCCAGCGACTGAGAGATTTTTTTCAAAAGTCGAGCAAAAAATTAAAAGTTATGTTATACTTAACACACAAGGGGTGATTTCATGGCTTGGATTACTGTTTTTTGGATAGTTGTAATGGTTGCTTTTATCATAATTGAGCTGAACACGATAAATCTTACGACCGTTTGGTTCGCGCTTGGCGCGGTTGCGGCAGCGATTATCAGCCTTAATTTTGCCGATAATTATTTTGCGCAAATCGCGGTATTTGTTATTGTGAGCGGCGTTGCAGTCGCACTTACACGGCCGCTTGCGAGGAAAGTTGCAGGCAAATCCGTGCGAACTAATGCTAACCGCGTACTCGGCGAAGAAGCTCTTGTTGTTGAGCAAATAGGCAATCCGCCGAACCTTGGTCAGGTAAAGGTTTTTGGTCAAATTTGGACCGCAAAAGCGAAGGAAGCGGATGGCTTGTTCGAGGTTGGCGAGACGGTTATTGTGGACGAGATTCAAGGCGTTAAGCTAATAGTCACAAGTAAGCCCTAAAACATATACAAGGAGGAGTCAAAATGGAAATACTGTTTATTGTACTCGTTTTAGTTGTTATAATTTTAGTCGTATCATGCATACGCATCGTGCCATAAGCGCGCGCATGTGTAATTGAGCGTCTTGGAAAGTATCACACTACTTGGGAAACAGGCCTGCATATCAAAGTCCCTGTTATCGACAGAATTGCTCGTCAAGTTTCTCTCAAAGAGCAGGTTGGCGATTTTATCCCGCAGCCGGTTATTACGAAAGATAATGTAACTATGCAAATTGACACGGTTGTATATTTCCAAGTAACCGACCCTAAGCTTTACGCCTATGGAATTGAGAATCCGCTTTTGGCACTTGAAAAGCTAACTGCTACAACACTCAGAAATATTATCGGCGAGCTCGAGCTTGATGAAACGCTCACATCGCGCGAGCTTGTCAATTCAAGAATGCGAATGGTTCTTGACGATGCATCTGACCCATGGGGCATCAAAATCACTCGCGTTGAGCTTAAAAACATTGTGCCGCCGAAAGAAATTCAAGAAGCTATGGAAAAACAAATGCGTGCAGAGCGTGAGCGTCGCGAGGTTATTCTTAGAGCGGAAGGTGAAAAGAAATCGGCAATACTTGTGGCTGAAGGTCATAAAGAGTCCATAATACTCGCTGCAGAGGCTGATAAACAATCGACAATCCTTCGCGCAGAAGCCACAAAAGAGGCAATGATTCGCGGGGCTGAGGGTGAGGCCATTGCGATACTCAAAGTCCAGGATGCGAACGCACAAGGTATCCGCCTTCTCAATGAAGCGAATCCAACAGACGGCATTTTGACCATCAAATCGCTCGAAGCTTTCGCAAAAGCCGCTGATGGTAAAGCTACCAAGATTATTATCCCGTCGGAGATTCAAGGGATTGCAGGGCTTGTAGCTTCTCTTAAAGAAACTGTAACTGATACTAATATTGAGTTGTAGATATAACAAAAGTCGAGCCCTTTTTATGAACAGCTCGACTTTTTTATTGCTTTTATCACATTTCCACAAACAAAAACACCGGTCGATTTAAAGTCGCTACGGTGTTTTTGTTTTTTTGTTGCTATTGTTTTACTTTAATTTAATATTTTAGTTTGTATTACAATTATTGCTTGTTGCTTACTATTAAATTGCTTGCGAAAACCAACTTCATTTGACCCGGCAAATCTAACCAGATACACATCTCTAGCCCTCGAGCATCCCTAACGTGCGTGCGTTTTATCGCCTCTATGACGTTGCAGAATGCCCAATGACTATTAATGGTGTCGTTAAAGATTCCCAAACTGCCAAAAGATAGTGTATAGCTTCCACATTTGTTGCTCAATCTATTGCTTTGTTAATTAGTTTAATTAAATATTTCGTTTATCGTGCATTTATTACTTATTAACTATAACTACATTTGGCTCGGTACATCGAACCAAGTCCACGTTTCTATCCCTTGAGCGTCTCTCACGTAACCATGCGTTATAGATGCCTCCATAACGTTGTAGTACGCCCAGTGGCTGTCAGTGATGTCGTTATAGACTTCCAAATTGCCAATGTGGTAACGGATAGTTCCCTCATTTGGTACTCTGTTTATCGCTCTGTTGATCAATGTTACTGCTTCGCCTCTGGTAATCATGTTATCAGGGCGGAATGTGCCATCTTCATAGCCTATAATCCAGCCCATAGAAGCGGCTGTGTTGATATAGTCTATAGCCCAATGGTCATTGCTTACATCATCGAATACATTTGGTGCATCAACATGGCCTGCCCCAAAGAATCTTGTAGCCATAGCGGCAAACTCAGCTCTTGTTATCGTTGCGTTAGGTCTGAACGTTCCATCCGGATAACCGACTAAAACGCCTACTAAACCAAGATAATTAATAGCTTGTGAATACCAGCTATCTTCATCAACATCAACAAATTGTCCGGCTGCAACCGGGTTATGCTTGTTGTTGTCGTCGAAAAGCCTAAAGAATATCATAGCTGCCTCTGCTCTCGTGATGAAAGCGTCAGGTCTTACCGACCCATCAGGGAAACCATAGATAAATCTTTCATGTACTCCGCCTGTGTATTCAACTTCCTGTATGGATACAACGTTTTGAACCGGAACTGGTGCAGGTCCGCCGCCGCCGCCAAAATCACCTCTACCATCACCTGATGGTTCGTTAAAGTTCGCAGTGAACGTTATTACAGCTAAAACTCTATGTCCGTTTGGATTTGTTACACCTGCTCTGTCCGATGTCCAGCCGAGGAATGTAAAGCCCGGATGTACCGTCAAGGTTGGTATCCTTGCATCTGTGAGAACCGTTCCGCGGCGAACTCTTACGTTATGGCTCGTACCGCCAGGCGTTAGTGTTCCACCATTGCCCGCAACTACGAATCTAGCCGTAATATAAATTACAATTCTGCCATCAGGAGTTCTCTCAATCTGGTAACCTGCATCAGGAGGTGGAATAAGAACTACTTCCACGCCGCCTTGGCCGTCATCCCTGATTGTATAGCTCCAATCAGGACTTGGAGGATTGACGACTACATTATCCCTATCTGCATCAGGGATGGTTACAACGATTGTATTGTTGCCATCATCTACTCTTACATCATATTCATCATCAGGAATGTTTACGGTCACCTCTACCTCGCCATCGTCACGATATCTTCCGTCAACCACGATTTGCACATCATCGTAATGCGCGGTGAACGTGATTGCTGCAAGAACTCTATGTCCTACAGGGTTAGACGGTGTCCAACCTACATGAGGACGACCCGAACTGTTTGCGTTTACAGTCGGAATATGGTCTGTTGCGGTTAATGTCGTGCCACGACGAACGCGTGCCGTTGTTGTCAACGCTCCGCCTGCAAATGTGCCATGTGCGCCTGAATTGAACGTTACTATTACAAAAACTCGAACTGGGTCATCAGGATCATCGCCCGGTTCAACTTCATGACCTTGTGGTGGAATCAATGTTACGATTGTATCATCACCATCTTGTACTATTGAGGAGCCCCAACCAGGACCTGGCAGGCGTCCAACACTTACGCTATCGCTATCCCTATCAGGAATAGTTACGATGATTCTGTTATTGCCCTCGTCGACAGTTACATCGTATTCGTCACTCGGGAGGTTGACATCTACAATTACCTCACTGCCGTCCGGACTATAATCAGCATTCACGATAACATCGTTTTGACGACTTACAATACCTCTATTGTTGCCCCAAACTGCGACCATTTCCAAGCCGTCGTCCGGCATAGTGCGGTTGTTAGTTCTGTTCGCTTCAGTCGTAAATCCAGGAATGAAACGATCACCATCACTATTAATCGGTAATGCATTAAATTCAACTTGAGTCATCCAGCCCAGGAACGTTTGATTAGGCGTAGTTCCTGCGTATAGAACTACAGCTGCATCAATCGCTACATTGTGAGTGTTATTGACTGTCGCTGATGTGTTTGGTGCAATTACAGTACTATCTACTGTTATGGTCATACCAACAGGCGTAATACGCGCTACATATGACACATCTAACCCGGCATCATTGTATTGGCTCACATCGCCTCTGTTGTTGCCCCATACTGCGATCAATGTAACATTGCTGTTAGGCATCGAAGCAATTGTATGAGTAGTGCTCGGTCTTGGCATAGTCTCAAAGTTAGGTACGTACTGAATAGTACCACTTGGACGTGTTGGTAATGCCGCAAGTTCAGCAGGAGTCATCCAACCTAAGAACGTCTGACGAGCTCTAGTTCCTGCGTATAGAACTACAGTTTCGCTAAACATTACATTATGGGTACCGGTGACTGTTGCCGGTGTATTTGCTGCAATTACATTAGTACCTACAGTTATAGTCATGCCTATAGGACCTGGAGCACGGGCTACGTACGATACATCTAACAGATGATTATTGTATTGACTAACTATACCTTGTTGATTGCCCCATACTGCTACCATATGCAAACCGCCTGCCGGCATAGTAAGTGTATGAGTTGTACTTGGAGCTGGTAAGCTAGCAAAGTTAGGGATATAGCGTTGGTTAGCATCGTTGAGCGGCAAGCTCGCAAGCTGCAACGGAGTCATCCAACCTAAGAATGTCTGATTCGCCGCAACTCCTGCATATAGAGTTACAGACGTATCAATCATTATATCGTGGGTGCCCGAAATTGTTGCGGTTGTATTTGCCGCAATAACTGTAGTGCCTGCCGTTATCGTCATGCCTACAGGTTCATTGCGAGCTTCAAAAGAAACTTGTAACGCATCGTCATTGTACTGACTAACAATACCACGCTGGTTACCCCAAACTGCTATCTGATGATGAGCAGCACTTGGCATATCAAACGTTTGTGTAGCACTTGGCAATGGCAAGTGCTCAAAATTAGGTATATATCGGTCTCCATCGCCATTAGTCGGTAAAGCTGCCAGCCCGGCAGGAGTAAACCATCCTAAGAAAGTTTGACGCTCTACAGCACCTGCATTGAGAGTTACAGATGTGCCGCCAACTATTGGATGATCACCTACAGCTGTTGCAGTATTAGGTGCAATTACTGTAGTGCCTGCTGTTACTGTCATACCTACCGGAGTAGTGCTACGAGTTTGGTAGCCTACTGTTAGGTCGAAGGTGTCTTGGATAATAGTTACTGAGCCGTTGCTAAGAACTGTTGGTACATTTACTAGAATGCCCGTAAGGTTGCCCGTAATTTGATTAGTTGATCTAAACTCCAAGTTACCAACCGTTCCTACCGGTAAACCTGGCGCAACATCAAATCTGAAGTATACATATACATGACCTGCATAGTGCAATGGGTCAGGATTAAACAAGATATTAATTGTATCAGTTCCATGTACATGACCTGTAAGCATGTAACTCATTTGAAGCGTACCTAAATGCGATCCTACAGTAACTATTGCATGAGGGAATTCTGCCCAAATATCTTCTTCTGACCAGTTGTTCTCTCTCATGTAGTTATAGTTATTGCGTTGCATAGTAGTCAAGCGAGAATGGTCAAAGAACTGACGTTCCGCTAGTCTAGGGTTGGATAATACATTTGAGTCGTACCATACATTCCATAGAGATGAACCCATGCCATGTATTGTGGTTTGAGATAAGTATACGCGCACGTCTACATACTCGGCTGTTGGTGGTATTGTCTCTTGAGAGATGCTTATGATTGCGTTATCGCCAACAGTTCCAGCCGCACCAAGAATTGAAGAGTCCGCAAATCTTGTCGCAACTACGTCCGTCGCAATCCCAACATTCGCAATATCCACCAATCCAGTTGCTGGCCATGCTCCTAATATAGGTCGCGGATAAGCGCCTCTTACGTAGCGTGCTAACACGTCAAAGTCAAGTAAGCATAAACCACCGTCGCGATGAACATCTCCTGGTGCCCGTACAAATGCTGGAGAAGGATATGCGCCCCTTACATAGCGAGCGAAAATATCGAAGTCCATCAGACATACATCATCATCATCATTTATATCGCCCCACAGAGACCATATTGCGTATAGGTCAAAGTTGCCTGTTTCATCAGCAAGAGCAAAAAATTCAGCTTCAGTAAACGATGTCGGTACATTAAATGGTCCTAAGTTACCGGTCCCGCCAATAAGCGGTCTACGGTTACCGGTTCTGTCACTGATTCTTGGCTGGTGATCCAGCGCAAAATCAGTAAACCAGCCCCAAAGCGCCAACGCGCCTTGCTCATCCATATACTCGATATAGTCATTAATCGGCTGCATGTTCAGAGCTTCGTCAAAGGTAACGTAAACTACTCTTTCAGCATTGCCTAAGAATGAGCCTTCACCGTAAGCGTGGAATGTTATGCTTGCGTTTAGCTGACTTACCACGCCATTTTGATTGCCCCATACTGCTATTAGGCTTTTGCCCTCAGCCGGCATATCAAAAGTAGTTTCATGGCTAATCGGCCCTACAAAGCCCGGAACATATTGAAGCGTGCTGTTCGGACGAGTCGGTAATGCCGCAAGCCCTTCAGGCGTATACCAGCCTAAGAATGTTTGGCGTGGATTCGTGCCTGCATTTAGGATTACTTCGCTGCCGCGTATAATCGTATGAGGACCGTCTATCGTTGCAGCTGTATTTGCTGCAATTTCAGTGCCGCCCGCCCTTACGGTCATGTTCGTAGGTGTGTTGCGAGCTGCATATGATACATCTAGACCGGCTGTATTCAAACGGCTTACGATACCATCTTGATTGCCCCATACTGCGCGCATATGCTCCCCACCTGCTGGCATAGCGATGGTACGAGTGCGCTCACTCTGATTCGGAATAGGGCTAACTATTCTATCATTATTAGGGTCACCATTAACGAAAGGTATCGCATCATACTCTTCTTGTGTAAACCAACCTAAGAATGTTTGGTTCGCTGCAGTTCCTGCGTTTAGAATTACAGATGTTTCAACAATTATAGTATGTGTTCCTACCGTAGCAGCAGTATTATTTGTGTTGAGAGTGCCTGCCACCATTGTCATGCCGGTAGGTGTTTGGTGAGCCACGTATGATACTGTCAACTCGTAGTCATTGTATTGAGTAACTACGCCATGTTGGTTGCCCCATACCGCGATTAAGCTTACTTCGTTGCTAGGCATCGCGCTAATCGTATGAGTAGTGCTTGGCCTTGGCATATCGACAAATCCAGGTATAAACTGGTTGCCGTCGACGTTCCAAGGTAATACCGCAAGTTCAGCAGGAGTCATCCAACCCAAGAACGTCTGACGAGGTGCAGCCCCTGCGTATAGAACTACTCTTTCACCAAACATAATATTGTGGTTGCCTAATGCCGCTGCTGTATTTGCTGCAATTACTACTTCATCTTCGCCTGTGCCTACCGTGATGGTCATGCCAACAGGTTCATGACGAGATACACGCGATACATTTAATCTAAAGTTATTGTATCGGCTAACTTCGCCGTTTTGATTGCCCCATACTGCTATCATATGCGAACCGCCAGCCGGCATATCAATCATATGAATGAGCCCTGTTACCGGGAAGCCTGGAACATGTCTGTTGCCACTTGCATTAGTTGGCAAATCTAAATATTGCTCGTGTGTCATCCAACCTAAGAATGTTTGGTTCGCTGTAGTCCCTGCATTGAGAGTTACAGATGTGCCAGTCATTATAGGATGAGTGCCCGAAATCGTTGCGGTTGTATTCGCCGCAATAACTGTAGCGCCTGCTGTTATGGTCATTCCAACAGGAGTATTGCGAGCTGCAAATGATACTTGCAATTCCGCGTTGTTTAAGCGGCTTACTTCGCCATTTTGATTACCCCAAACTGCCCTCATGTGTAAATCGCCATTTGGCATAACAATTTGGTGAGCAACTTGAGTTGTCGGGAAGCCAGGAACATATCTGTTGCCGCCTGCATTGGTCGGCAAATCTAAATATTGCGCATGCGTCATCCAACCTAAGAACGTTTGGTTCGTTGATTGACCTGCATTTAGAATTACAGTTGTTCCGTTTACTACGCGGTGAACACCTACAGCTGTAGCTGTGTCATGTGCGATTACATTGCCGCCTGCCGTCACAGTCATACCTGTAGGAGTGCCTGCAGCTGCATGGCTTACTTCTAGGTCGAAGGTGTCCTGGATAATGGTCACCGAGCCGTTACTAAACGATAGAGGCACATTTGTTAGAGTGCCCGTAAGGTTGCCCGTAATTTGATTAGATGATCTAAACTCCAAGTTACCTACCGTTCCTACCGGTAATCCTGGCG
>Ga0123355_10005538_pt1 | contig 18530 bp, 9 predicted proteins | sample TergutEmb28metaG_3_FD_89872 | JGI IMG/M metagenome (GOLD analysis project Ga0123355, IMG submission 89872) | Embiratermes neotenicus P1 segment gut microbial communities from Petit-Saut dam, French Guiana - Emb289 P1 | ecosystem: Host-associated > Arthropoda: Insects > Digestive system > Gut ... | reverse complement strand
AATGTGTTATTTCTTTTATCACCTGACTCAGTCTGGATGCTTCAAGCATTGTTCTTATATTCCAGAACCCGATCCTCGTCCATTTTTCCATGCCAATCGTCATCATAGAATGAGCCTTATGGTTTATTCTTGCTTCCGTTTCTTTAATCCGTTAATTTAAGGCTCACAGGGGATTAGCCCATGGCGCCCGAGTTCGGTGTTGGGGGACCAACTATAGCCTCTGAAGCTACCTTAGAAAATTCCGGAAGGTAATGGCATTTCCTCCATTACTGATGTTGGGGTTATACCGCCCTGGCTCGGTGAAGTTTTCCGAGTACACTGTATACATATATATATAGTAGGTTACATAATTTAACACATTTTATGTTTATACATTCACAGATTAAACGTAATCACTATCGTGTATTTGCACCTTCACTCAGGAGAGTGGCATTTGAGGAACAGAAAAAGAAGGAGAGATTAAAGATCACGGCTGTCGTAATGTATGCGTGGTATTTAGGTGCGTGTGGATACTGTAGTGAGGCTTGGATTTTTAGAAACAACAAGATCTCATTACCCCCACTACCCTCAAAGAACACCCCACACATCTTGTATAGCTGCTCTGTAAGTCAAAGCACAACCTGAAGATAGCCCAAATATAAACCCGAAACATGTAGTTGTATTCCTACTGTACTACTAGGTGAAATATAGTTGTGTTCGACTGTAAGTATAATACACTAAATACTTTGTTATTGAACCAACACAATGGGGATGACGCACCTCAAAATTATGTCATTCTTGTTCTTAGCAAATGAGTTTCCTGCGCACTTAAAAATTTTTGTTCCCTTAACATAGTACAATATTACTGCAAACATTCTATGTCTTTTACATTCATAATACAAGAACATGAACCCTGCAGGACTAATTCTCCCCTCCTTTTAATCTCCTTATGGTAAAGGTAAAGTTCACCCTAGAACAGGCCATGAAGGCCCAGAGGGGAAGCAGAGGTATAGCTCTACTCTTTGTTTAACCTAGACAATAGATGTAGGTGGGTGGTCAACGCCATGCCCCTGCCTTTTTACACCCTACAAACAGACACAGTAACCACTGAACAGGAGGCTGGGTGGACCCCAGAGCTGGTCTGGAAGGGTGCAAAAATCTTGCCCCACCGGGATTCGAACACTGGACTCTCAAACTCCTTACAAACTTGGCCTTATTAAAGTGATTACAGACATAAACTTCGATGACAAAAGAATGAACATAACAAATGTAACATATATTATCAAAAGCCACTAATGGTCCATTAAGTGGGCACAGGGTCCATATTTACATGCAGGTACAGTTATCCTGTCCCTGACAGCAAAAATATAGCATTGGCTTGCACAGATGCTCAAGCCCACATAATTTTTCTGCTGTCACTGCTGGAACTGCAGCCATGGTAACTTCATAATATGTATTAAGCATGTAATGCATACATTCTCATAGCACTTGTGAAATGCACTGACTTTAACAAAGACTACTGCACAGTATGTGCCAAAGAAGCAAGTAACTGAAATTTTTACAAAAGAAAAATCCTGCGTCATCAGTGTCATGTACACAACAATTGATAAATTGTAAATGACACATTCAGAGCTGGAAAAAATAAAATGAAAAGTCATGTTTTAGTAAGATAAATTGCTTGACATTGATGTTCAAGTGGAAGTAAGTCCCAGAAACCTTTGTGCCTGTTGGGTCTTCAAAATGGGATGTCAAAAGCCTAAGCAAATACAGGAACAAAGCTTTGAAAACTATGGTCAAAATAGCCATATAACTCTATGCTCCAGCTGATAAGCAACAAGGCGGTACTGCAGGTGGTTTCAAGAATCAGTAATCAAGATTTCCTGACCCATAACTTGCACCTTTCTTGGGTGAGACATGATTTACATGGAATGGCACTGTAAAGAGCTAAACAGCAGATACTGGTGTTCTGAAAATCCCCATGCGGGTCCCGTGAACAACCTAAAAGTAGGAGACCAGTGTGCAGTAAACATATGTGTGGAAAATTAGAGGGCCCATATTTTTTAAAGAAATAAATTCCAACCATTACATTCTGACACCTTTCTTCAGGACACTGACAAAGAGCAAATTAACATTCACGCAAGGCAATGCCACAGTCCACACAACAAACTACTCAAGGACTGCATTACGGAAGGTATTTGGCAAACTGTTCACAAGATGCACAATGTGGTAGACATTAAAATACAGATTCTGTGCAAGTAATTCAGATTATTTAAAAGAAATAAAATATCCTATTCAAAGAGAAAATGCTAATATTTCAGGATAACAGCACCATCATGTGTCAAGAAACATATGCATAAGGTGCAAGGCCTGCTTAAAAGCTGGAGGATGGCACTTTGAGATTCTTCCATGAAATAGGGTAAGTTGAACGGCACGGAACGATTGAACCTTAAATTCCTGGTGGATGCAAACATTCTTTGTGAATGTTGCCATACTCAGGGACACAGTAAAAAGTATTCCCTACAGAACTGCATTTCAGTTGGGGCAATGTCATAAGCAGGTTTCACAACTTATCCATCTACAATTGCAAGTACATGACTACAATGAAACTACTGTATACAAACCAAATGAATTCAAACTCCATAGCACACTTACTGGTTCCAAAATCATTCCTAGTTCTGGATCAACATTATCATAGCGGTTGAATATAACCAGACTTTTCCTTGGAGTTGGCAGTTCATACATGTCAATATCATTTACCTGTCTGATTATATTCCATATGAAGGCTTTACTCTTCTCATCCAGAGTGCAAGTAAAATTTGGTCTACATGACAAGCGAGTCCATAAACCTAAAACAATTTATAAGATACGAATACAGTATTAACCAAATTCACAAATAAAATTAAATGGTATGTAAACTACTTACTAATATACATTATTGTACCTTCCAATGTGATTCCATCCAATCCTTCCAGAGCAATCTCATCTATGACTGTTGTTACAAAATTGTGAGATCGATTATACATCATGAAAAGTTCGGTGACCTGTGGAAAGTAAAATACAACGCATATAATAAATACACTGCACAAGAAAAAATAAACTACAATGCCACACAACGTTGCCACTGGACAGTTACGTATCATGACTGAAAATGGTAAATGTGCATAAGATGTCACGGAAACACAAGTACTACAACAGCAAAAGATCCACTGTATAACCAATATATGTTATTTTCTCGTTCGTAACTACTTGGTCACGATCTACAAGAACACTGACCTTATGAGTAATGGAAGTACTATGAGGGAATATGTCAGCACATCGATGCCCTACTATTCACGTTTCCCTAACGACAACCATCTTCGAGGTAATACAATACAGGATTCGTGGAATTTATCTATTTTATATGACGTATCATCAGACGATACAAGAGAAATAAGACACACTTAAACCTCCATCGCGGGTATACTTGATCACCCACACAGATTACTACTTATGCAGATTGGAATCTCCATGGCAACTTAAAATTACAGCGTCCCAAGCGGCCACGACGGTGTTACTTGTAGCCGGCATGACTCTGCGGCATGCCCCTGGTGGTAATTTTTAGAACTATGTACCATGACATCGGCAAAGCAGCCCACTGCGATACCATAATCCCACTCCCTCTCTATTCATGGTGGTATTAAAAAATATAAGCCTTCAGAATTACTACAAAACTACATACATACATTTATTAGGCAGTATACCTTACTATTTTTCATTATATTTCCTGTAACACATTCCATGTAAAAAGCAGGGCTATGTATTGCCTAACATGTGTAAGTTTTTTGTAACCAAGTAACATGAAAAATGTATAATATGAAGATTCGAAATTGCGGTCTTTTCGGTTATGGGACCGTGTAATCTAAATGGTCAGCACAGACGATTTGGCCTGGACCTACTGATGCAATCATCTGATGGCCTAAGTAGAGAGACCCAAAATGCTACTCCAAAATATTCTTTACCATATATGTACGAGACTACATGGTGTCCTGACTCAAACTACATTATAAATCCTCACCACTGTGAGCATCTCAAATCCCATACCAAAAATTATTAAGAATTGAAACATTGATGGAAATGTCACATTGTGAAAACTGAATTATACAAGAGCAGTACATATTTTTATACAGCATTTAATATCACATACTTTTTCCACCACTGTGTACACTGTTATATAATACGTCTCAAAAAACTGAGGAAATAGCCCATTTTCATTATAAATTGGTATTTTATGATCAGAATCACATATGTTGAATTCCAAACTTATACTACAATTATACAACAAGGAAACTTTTAACGTCTGATCGTGAAATAAAACAGCATATATGACAATGAACAGGTAAGGAAGACTGTTCAACAAGTGAGGTTCCCTATGTTGTACTCATAATCTGAATGACAGTTATAACAACATAAAATGAAGCACAATTATTTCACGTAAGTGTCAACATTTTCAGACATAATCCCACAGCTCCCTGATGTGATTGTCTCATCGTGGCAAGGTTTTTACAGTTATCATGGCAGAAATTCGCTCCTGAATTATTCTTGTTTTAGAACTGGTGACCTTGCAAGTGTTGTGTCACTGGTCCAAATATAATAGTCCAATGTGCAAGGTCAGCACCAAATTTTGGATTTTCCTTGGAAAATACAATTAAACAAAATAGTAATCATGCACTTGGTCAGTGGAATAATCAATAATTTGCAACAGTTATGACTAAGTTATTTTCACACACATCCCACGCCATAGACACTAATCATCATCACACTAAAGAATAACCAAAGCAACAATATGATATGATACGATTATTCAATACAACTTTCACACACTTTCAATAACCTTAACACCTTACCTTTTACTAAAACTGTAATGTAAACTTCTTTTACTGAATTTCCTCTGTACTGCCTACACCACAAAGGCATTGCTCCACGCTCCTCTTTGAACCCCACTCATATTGCGCAGCAATCAATTCTCACGTGACTCGTAACTGTTTCACCTAGCACAAAGAAGAGACTTTCGTGCCATCTGTTTCATACAAAACGCATCCATTGAGCCAAGCAGGCTACAAGTAATGCTGTCGTGGCAGGTTGGGGCTCCACTGTTGTTGTTTCCAGGCATCCATTTAAGTTTCACCAGGGTGATTACCCCGGTGAAACTTAAAGCTCAGTGGGGCGGCGCTGTGCCGAGCGGATGAACCAGGACGAGAGTTGAAATCACTTCATTCGAGGGGAGCGTGTCGTCAAAGCCACCTGCACTCCACCCCTAATCCAAATCCCTATCCTCAACTGGTGATGGTGGCACCTGGGCAGCCTATAGTGATTGCCACCAGTAAGACGGCCAGGCCTGAGAAGCCTGAGCCAAAACCCACAGCAGCCCCTAAGCCGGCTACTGGTAAGCCAAAGAAGAAAGCAGCCGAGATTGTCAAACCGTGGCCGCCAAACCTATAAGACCTTAACTGATGGTCCCCACATAAATTTCCACCTCCCCACTCGAGGAAATCACTGATATCCTCGTTCAACATACCCTCCAAGCCTGTGTTGAGCTTACAAGCTGGCCTCTCACGTCCAACCCCTCCCTCTCATAGCAGTAGATCGCCCGCGGGATGTCATGAAGACCATTATCCTGTTTGTGGCCGAATATGGTAGCACGCCCAAGAAGGACAGTGCAAGGTAAGGCCCTGCGCCTCGCCTGCTGGAATGCGAACGGAGTGCGCGTCAGAAAGCTTCAACAGAAGCATTTTCTCTATCAGCATGGTGTCAATATTTGTCTCTTCCTTAACCCTGGTCAAGCCTTACGGCTTGCCTATTATGTCTACCACCACACAAACATACTGACAGCTGGGTGCGGCACAGCCACCCTGATCCGCCATGGAATATTCCACCGCTCAGTGCCAGTCCAGGGCCTGACCCACTTGGAGGCTACTGCCATTGAAGTAATAATGGCCGGCAGACCAGGGATAACACTTTGACGCCAGAATTTAGTGGCCAATTCGGCTATTTAAAGGGAACACTGTGGGGCCAGTTTAGTGACCGTTCGGCTATTTAAAGGGCTCACTGCGTGGCCGTTCGGCGTTACAGGGATAATCGTTGCGGGTTATCTTACCTTTCGGTGGAGTATGGCCAGTCTTGATGGCTGGTGACCTTAACGCCAAACACGTGGATTACATTTCAAGTCTGAGCACGAGACAAGGGAAATCCCACGTGATTATGCCGACGAAAAATCCTGTATGATCATTGGACCGGACTACCCAAACACCAACCCAAACAGATCCTCCGCTGCTCCCAATATATTGGTCATAGTGATAACCAAGAAACTCTCATTCCTGGTGTATCTGATTTCGTGGTCTGCACTGAGCTCGGACCACTTCCCGGTACTCATTGACACTGAGAGTCGTTCATCCTTTAACCATCCACCGGATCGCCCTGACTTCAGGAGCACTGACTCGGCCAAATTTGAAAATCACTCGGATGATCTAATTCCTTTCGATCCAAAATAGCACGACGAGATGGCAATTGACACGTTCGTTGAGAAATTCTCCAGCCCCTTTCTGAAGACTCTGGCAGCTTCTACTCCAAAGGGTGACCCGCGTGACGACCCACGTCATTCAAAACCGGCCGGTATTCGGGATGAGATACGCCTGAAGAACTGACTGCGGAGGTATTGTCAGACGACCAGAGACCTCGCCCTGAGAGCAGAGATCAACCACCTACAGAGCTTGGTGCCCCGCCTTCTCAACGAGTGGAGAAACGTCCAGGGGAGCGCGACACTCGAATCCCTCGACCACGAAGACCAATCGATGTGGAGGATGACCAAAGGGCAATGAACGTTCCTAATCCATCTCCCCCTGGTCACCTCATGAGATTCGCTATTTCAGACTCTGGGAAAACCGAAGCCCTTGCCGACTGTCTGGAAACTCAGATTCAGCCATGGGCTGATCTTTCGGTCCCGGCAGTTGTTGAGATGGTTGACGTGCCGCCGAGATCCTATTTCTTGACCCCTGCAGACGAACCAAACTTAACCAACCACGACGAGGTTCACGAAACCATCATTGGTCTGACGGTCAGAAAGTCTCCCAACCCAAACGGAATAGCGAACAGGGCCTGAAGCATTCTCCTGTTCAGCGGTTTCCCTCGTGACCCAGATCTTCAATGCGGTTCTGTGCGACCATCACTTTTTCCAGGTGTGGAAAAACGTTCGAGTGATATCCGTCAAGGTGGGGAAGAAACCGGCATTGCCATCTTCCTTTCGGCACATAGTATCTTGGACACGAGTGATAAACTATTTGAAAATATCGTACTAGCTAGGATCATACATACAGGAATTGAACGCTGACTGATACGAGAGGAGCTGTTTGATTTTCGATTCAGGCAAGCGTGTCCCTGCAGCTCGCCCAATCGTTGAACGACTAACCAGGAATTTCGGTGACAAGAGGCTCACCGGCGCAGTCTTCCTCAACGTGGCCAAAGCATTCGATATTGTCCGGATCGATGGTAACCTCTACAAGTTAATGTTCCTAAATTTCCTGCCTTACATAGTCCATACAATGCCATCCTACCTAAGGAGTCGGAAGTTCGAAGCGTCCTTCCAGATGGCCACGTCATGTCGTAGAGGTATCCGGGCTGGGGTAGTTCAGGGCGGGTTCATACCCCTGTTCTCCTCAGTCATATGTCTTACAACTGAGGAAAAAACGTGGGAAAAATTGTCGGGCATCCGAAAGGAGCTCGGCTCATCAGTGGGAACAAGATTCGCGTAGGCGAGCTGGCCATCATCCGGCAATGACTTCGACAGGGTTGCTGGCGCATGCCTCCCTTGACATTTACGTCACACGACAGGGGTCATTCCTTGCTCAGCACAGGAATCTGTCGAGTTGCGCAAATAGGGGATTCCTCGCTGCAGCTAATTTAGATTCGAAGCTTGCAAATACGGCTCCGATGTGTTCAGCGAATAATTGAACACACATCCTCCTAAATCTAAAACCTCCACCAACGCACAAGTGGCAAACTTATGAAAGTGACGACAATTGGATTGTAACACGTGTGTAGTGAATATCAATTTGAGTTCCATCGACTACAGATGTTGAAATTAATTTTATAAAAACCACTCGGAAGTTTGCCGTTAACTTCACTCTTGCGAACTCAGCGCAGAGAAAGGAGTTCACAGTACTCTCCATAATGGCAGAGCTCGACGTTTTGTAATTTCGTTACCCCTTAACCAAATGTCAGAGTCTCTAGTGACGTTACATGGTTTGGTAAATTTTAAGTAATTACGACATGTGTTGCCAAAGCGTTGGTAACACTTAGACTTCAGTGGGTCTTTGGCGCATTTTACGACTCTAATGCCACTCTTAGACCGCAGAGATGAGTGAGTGATTGTACTGTAGACTTTTACGCCTTTACCCATAAATACTATAAAGTGCCGGGTAAGTCGGCGGTCTTCGGGGGTTCATAGTCGCTGTGGCTGAAACGGAGATGCATAACCACCTGTACACGAAATTTTATGGTGTCCAGATTCTCGCGGACGACAGATTGAGGCATTTGTTTCCCGAGAGTCTTTTCCGATAGTCATACACAAAGGTTCTGTGTGTGCGAGACATGGAAACTCGCAACCATACCCACGTCGAAGGATCGCAGAGCACTGACCTGTGCCTCTAATTCCATCGGCAGTAGCAGGTACGACCATAAAATTCTCCCCTCTAAGCTTTGTCCAGAGAACACTTGGGCAAGACGCTTTCAACCAGATCAGGAAATAACGAGTGTCTGTCATCCCTGATGTAATAATAGGGGCTTGGGTGGAACCTTCTACCCCTGGAGTGCTGGAGTTTTTCTTTTGTGTGTCTGGTGTGAAGCCATTCGGATTGCCGTCTATAGGCCTGGGCATTTCGCTAGTGGATATGTGACTAGACACTGTTTCGGAGTAGTCACATGCTTGGACGTATTCATACCTTTGGATGTTGAATTGGACGACCCACTCGGCTTGTTCCGGGCGACGGGAACGGTAATTATATTCGCGTATGTAACATCCCCCAAGAAGCCGGCTGCGTACAAAAGCAAGTTCGCACGTGACATCTGTTACTGGAGCATGCAGGAGTGCGGATCCAGCTCTGTCGGCTGGGCTCCTATGGGCGATTTCGGATCATTTTCCCTAGCTGGATAGCTCGTTGGATTTGTGTTTGCTCGCGAGCTGGGCCGATAATCGTCGGAAGGCGCTGGTTCATCCTCCGAGTGTGATACTACGGCTTGTAGCAGGCTCCGCTCTCTTCTTCCTTCTTAACGACATTGCCTTCCTCAGCTCTCTAAGGAGGGCAGGGAAGATCTCAATCGTTAATATAACCTTAATAAAGGATAATTCTTAATGCCGCCGTAGCATGGTACAAAGACATGGGCTTCTTTCGCAGGCGGTAACTTGCTACGCTGTTAACCGAGACAGGGATACGCAGATTATACCATATCCCTACCCGACACACTCTTCTTTCAATCGCTGGCTAAAATTCCTTTGAAAAGCAGCAGGAAATGAAAGAAAACGCAATATATCCCTACTGTTTATCAAATTTTCTCCCAATTTTCCGCTCCACACGACGCCACCACTCAACCGTGGACCATTCCTAAATGGTTTGCCTGTTTACCAGTCGCAGAGTACGCAGTCCAGCGTTAGTAATGGATAAGAGACGACCTCTGAATTCTTCGGATAACAAGTTTGCGGCAGAAGCATTTGGCCTTTATTAAGGCTAACATTTAGCTATCGCCAGTCTTTCTTCGGAAAGGAAGGAAGTTCATGGCAGCTGGCAAGAAGAATGACGTCCTTGCACACTCCAACGCTAACGCCACGAGTGCTTCGGAGCTCGATGATTACAGCAGGGCCAGAAGTGAGTTTCTGAATACTCTGGACACTCCGCAGAACCACGTGAGCAAAAGGAAAGCTGAAGAAATTTCCAGCTCACGGTGCTCGTCTGACCCGCCAGCTAACGCCATGCGCCCGGGCATATGTTCGGTGACAGACCGTAATCCAATGCTCCATGGGCGAACTAGGTGCCCAGAACAACCGGCAACTCGATTCGACCGAGGGTGTGCTTGAGTTTTAGCCCGGCGCGCCGCAGGCAACAGGCAATTCGGCGCACAAGCTCCAGCCAAGAATTCAGATCCCTCTAAACCCCTGCCTCATTTGTGGAAGCCACTAGACGTCTCTCGGAGGCATATCTGGGCTTCTGTGTGGCATGACAGATGGAAACATTTTAAACGCTGAAGTGGCCAATAATAGTGTCGCTTCCGCAGGTCATCCGCAAAATAAAACCCCCTTCAACGCCACAGGGGTCATGGATACGCGTGCATTTCGTCATGTATAAGAACCCCGTATCAGAGTGGGATTTCCCGACAGATTAAGGGGGAAATGCTGATGCTTGCCTCACGATTCGCTGTCGGATTCAGAGCCACATTCATTGCAATAAATCTCTTTGTTGTATGAAGGGTGTGAGTTGTCACACATTTCCTCTCCCGGAGGATTGCTTTGGCCATCTGTTTGGGAAGAACCTGGATAGATAAATGCATGAGGACGTCGTCACGGAAGAGTTGGATATTCTGTTTATTTCTGTCCAGCAGATTTTTCAGCTCCGTTTAGGTCGTCCGACTAGTAAGGAACCAAAATCCGCCCCTAACCACGTAATTTATTATGTCGGGTTCGAGGTAACCAAAAGCGGCAAAACTGTGTTCTCTGGATGAGTTGTGCAGTCTGTGTGCCTCGGTGGAGAAGTACATCTTACCTAACGGTCTCTGCAGCGCCAGTACTGTCAACATTTCGTACATACGCAGCGGTACTGCGGTTATGAAACCGATGTGTTGTTTGTGGTGACACTACCACTAAGGGGGGGTTTTTACCTCACATTAGAAGTTTAATTGGTGGAGATATCGAGGAAACTACATAGCTCATTAGAGGTAAGATTTACTGACTGGTCCATTTTTCAAGCCTGCCTGGAAACTAGGCTCCCGTCCAACCCTGACAAGCCGAATGAAGTGGAAGTTGACGCATGTGTAAAGGGGTATCAAGAGCTACCTCGAAAGCGTTGGCAGAGTCCAATCCCAAGTGTTTTCCATGCTATGACACTCAGTCCGCGATGCCGTCTTGTTTCTAGCATGGAACATCGCTGATGATCCGGTGAAAGAAACAGTGGCAAATCTCTGGGGAATCCGATTTAGAAGCTGAGTTCAATCGCCTACAGAAGTCCATGCCCAACCAGCTCTACGAGTGGAGGAACAACGAAAGGAGCTTCACGCTGGAAAGCCTTAATCCAGAAGAACACTCGCTGTGGAACATGACTAGACGGGTGATGATAATCCTCACTCTATCACCTCTCCTGCTCACACGAGAGCAACTTGCTGTCTTGGCTCAATTTCAGCCGGTAAACGATCGGTGGGTTTCGGCATTCATTGAGGTGGTTTAGAAGGCAGTGCAAGCATACTGTTTTCCTCACTAAACAATCCCACAGTTGCTCAAAACGCTATAAGGAGCCTCAAAGTCGGCAAGGTAGCAGTTCTAGACGGTATACCGAATAGGGCCTTGAAGCATCTTCCACTAATTGCCCATCCCCTTCCTCGTCATTCAAAGCAAAATGACCCACGTGTTTTCCGTCTTCAAACCAAGGAAGGATCCGTTTGCTACAGTCATCTTCTTGACTCATTCGTCTTCTAGACACGACTGGCAAGGATTAAATCCTACTTACCAGAATCCTGTTCGAAGTAAGAGAAGTGCGCTACTTAACGGTGAGCAGTCTTCTTTCAGACCTAAACACAGCAATTCGCTACAGGTCAGCTGCCTTGTAGAAATAACGTTCAGAATCTATGGCGAGAAGAGGCTAACAGGCGTGGTTTCATAAATGTTGCTAAGGCCTTCATTACTGTATGGTTCGACGGTTTCCTCCTCAAACTAACATTCTTTAATTTTCTCTCGTACCCGGTCTGAACCATATCGTCCTACCTGCACAGTCGGACGTTCGAAGAGTCCTTCCAAACAGCTACATCCACTTGACGTTGCATGCGGGCTGGCGTAGCTCAGGGTGGAATAAATTCACCCGAACTTTTCAGTCTGTATGTTAATGACTTGTTTTCGCCACATCGAGTTGAAAATCTACGCGGATGACACGGCCGTCCTAACCACGTCCCGTCAGCTAGCGCTGCTTTTCAGATACCTGGAGACATATCTCAGTGAATTAGAGCGGTGTCTGAGTGAGTGGAAGACCGCCATCAATGTCTCGAAGAGCTTCGCGATTCCCTTCGCCAAGACCCTAGGAGAATCCCGAAACCCCGACGAGTTAATCTCTTTGGGGATCCAATCCAATGGGTCGTAACCCTCATTATCTTGGGCGACCCTTGATAAACGGCTCACATGGTCGAAACATGTCGATAAGCGACACAGAGGTTGGGAACTCTCCTGAATAGGAGAAGCGGTTTCTTCGTGAATGGACTTCTGCTGTATAAGCAAGCAGCCCATTCGTTCCATAACGAACTCTGCGTGTCCCGTCTGGAGGTCCGCTGCTCGCTCCCATATGAAGAAGATGCAGGCGCTACTGTCCAAGTGTCTGCGTTGCTACCAATGGACCCTAGTGCATTGGTAACAGGCAAATTCCCGGTGATTAGGGAGTCCCCTACTTCTCCGACCATATCAGATCTCTAACCGAGAGATTCGACTCGAAGTTAGCTGATGTGTGGAAGCCCTTATTTGAGCAGCTCGCAACACATCTACGCTGATTAAGTGTTGACTTGAGGGAAATCAGACACGGCACTCGTCCTGATTACCCCCAATAGAGCCGCGGACACATCGAACTGTACCAATTGGCACTTTGTCGGCTACCCTGACTGAGGGTTTTCCGTGCTTTTCCTCAGTTATAGGCAAATGCCAGGCTATAACTCGCAAAGACTGGGCACAGCCTGCACTCTTCCCAAATTTGACGACATTTTTACACGGTTAGTCCATCATTAACTTTACTTTGACCACTCTGGGTTGGAATCCCAGAAAGCCTTATAACCAAAGTTGCCCCCCCCCAGTAGGACCTATTGCGTCGTAAGCAATGTACTTTAGCATGCTCACGTCAGAGTTTTTAACCGCGACGGGAAATATTTAGTGCATGAACAATCCCTGTTATAGTTGTAGGTATCTGTTGTTGATCCCAGCGATGTGGTCGATGCAGGAATGGCTATACAGACTGAGGGATGTCGGTCTGCGCTTTCGCGCAAGTCTCCGCCCCCATATCTTTGTTTGGTTGGTTGAGTGGACTTTAAAAGGGCCGCTTTGCTACTGCAGGTTACAGCCTCTCGTGGTTCGACTCCGGAATAGGTTACAGAATGTTTTTCTTGCTCTGGTGCAAGCTGTTGCTTGACTCAGTGAAGGGAGCAGTATCCTGAGTGGAGAGACGAAGGAGATTTGTTGTGTGGAAAAGTGGTTGATGCGCTGTAGGTGTTCCCTCAAGTTACTTTGTCAGGGATAGGTCAAAATAAATTCATTACTTTGCAGGGCTAAGTCAAAATAATTGCTCTACTACAATAAATACTGTGCAGCCCCATAACCGAACAAAGGACCTATTTGCAAGTGGGTAAATTTGAAAATGTTCTGTATGAATAAAACAAAACTGAGAACTTAAAATTAGATTTGTCAAATTCTGACAGTGTTTCTAAGAATTTCACAGAAATCTTCTAAACCTGACTTGTCTGATGGCATTTTGGAACAGTAAATTTATAATTTAGATGTAGTAGTTAACAGCAACTATGAGAGAGATCTAGAAAGTTGTGTCAACATGCACTATCTATATTTTGAACATTAAAAGTGTGTCATTCAGTTCTACCATTAGAATAAAGGAAATAGGTTCCTTTGAAACATTTGTAACAACACACCTTACTACACTGTAGTTTTTTGTATTATTGACTTTCTTATAACCCAGAAAATATTAATTATTAGCACAGTGACATCAAATTTTATCTACAATTTACAAGTAGAAACTGCAAATTGCCATGTATATCAAAATTATAATCATATCATTATATGAATTGATCCCAAATAAACTGGCTCATTTTTTTAATAGATAAATAAATATTGAGAATGAAATTTAAATAGTGATTGAACAAAACTGTTTTTTTTAGATGCAATTTACTTTTAAATTGAAATGTTTTGATAAATTCCACAGTAAACAACTTATGTGTCACTTTCAGCGAAAGAGTTGTCGGTAGTGTTCAATACATGCAGCAAAACTAATCAGTAATTATGTTTACGACTGAAGTTAGTGTCAAAGAAATTTTTATTGCGAGTAAAGTGGAAAGTTTACTTCTGGTCTATTATATGTACCATATATGATCATTACAATTGATTAGTGTTGTTGATGGTTTTACAATGTTACTGTCCTCGAGTTAGAGGAGTGAGTGAACCATTACATACACCACACTGTTAGTATTGCAAGGTTTTGCAATGAGGTAAATTTCCTGGTCCACAAGTTTTTCACAATCATACTCTATCCTAGTCTTACAGTTCTTTGACAAATATTGACTATGAGATTCATCAGGTGAAGCTGTTTGGAACTAATATTCCATACCTGTCCAGTGGCTTTAATTTTTGCTGTTTTGATATGTTATTTCATGAAGTCTCTAACATAATATTTTACAAGTAATTTTCAGGCTGTTTGACACCTCTTTCTTGTAACACATATGACACATATAACCACCTGATAGTGGACTAGGTTACAGGACCAGGTATCCTGACCGATGTTTTTTGTTTAAAGAAGGCCACATATATGATTTACAGCAATTTATAAACCATTCTCTTTGTAACATATGCACATAAGTTCTATGCCAAAATGTGCATGGCTTCGAACAAGATAGCGTTGGCACAAATTTATGCAACATGCATAAAACAACTTTCATTACACATATATTTCTTTCGAAGTTCAGTATGTATGTCTATCTGAAATTAAATCCCGTTGGATAAAATTAGAACTAGATAGTAGAAAAAAGGAATGACGTGTTAGACATACATGCTGAAAATATAATACAGAACCAAATATTTAATCAAGATAGATATTTGAGTTCACGCACAACCCAGTTTGCATGTACAGTAGCTACAAAATTTGGTAGCTTTTAATCAGTTCTTTAATTTGGAGAGCCCTATAAGACCCTGAAATTTTTAGAAGTTATGTAGCTCACTTAGCTTGACATTTCGTGTGTTCATCTATTAAGCATTAAACTTCAAAGTCACAATAGCAGTTTACAAATGAGACCATAACTTGTAACTTTAATGCATACGAACATCAAGGCACATTTCCAACATTAATGCATACATAATAGTTACAGCAGTCATCATATAAAACAACAGGGTACCAAGATAATTGCTGTATTGTGTTGTTGTATGTGTGTAACTGCTGAGTAAGTGATATATATTCATAAAGATGTGGAATAAAAATATCTCACTGTTCCACAGCAAGTTGCATAATGAAATGTGCTTGACTGGGAAGAATATTACTATTATATCATTTGAAGTAAATATCTCTGTTTATTCATGCTTCATTCAAAAGTGCTTTCATTGGCCTAGATTGTATGACATTAAAGATAATGAGATTTTGGCATAATGAACTGGAATAAAGAAGGAAGGAAGCAGTCATTACATGATTGTTGGCACTAATCTTGGCATTTGTCTGAACTTACTCACAAAACCCATAAAAAGTTAATTCAGGATGGCCAAGATGGAAAAATCATAATAAGGTCTAATATCTTCAGTATATTATTGTAAAAAAATATATTGTTATTGGCTGCAGCTAATCTGTTCATTGATGTAAATGCTTCGCTCATTAGTGGAGAAAAGGAAAGTTCAAAGCCTTGGCATAGAATTTAATGCAATTAATGTGTGGGATTTTCTGTTTTGAGACCCAGATTATGAACACATGTCAGTGGTTAATTTGAAACTCATAAGACTAGGCTTTTGGTGTACAGGCTAAAGCTTCTGAATGATATAAATACCATTCTGCTTGGGTTTTATTGCCCAGCATTTAAATATTTAACATCAAAAGCACTAAATTTTCACAGAATAACATGAGCCAAGCCTTCATATAAAACCTACTTATGTCAATCATGAGTGTTAAATTCCTGAAAGATGCAAAGATGGGTGAAGCTCTACTTTGCAAAAACAAAACCTTATGGAAAGTGAGAGGTTATGGGAACAATCTTGTTCTTGGTTTATTTAATGATGTTATAAGTAATTCAGACCATATAGCATTAAGTGATTGGATGGTGGTGCATTAACAAATGAAGGAAGTAATTGTGGCCTACTTGAACGCATTACAAATCAAAGACCACGAGATGATTCCTGCCAGTGGCGTACCAGGGGGGTTCAAACCCCCCCGAAATTCCGAAGGCCCTCCAAAATCGTGCCAAGCTCAACCCAAATGTGAAAACTGTTAAAAATTGCCGAATTTAGGATGCCAGCACACCAAGATGTTTGGAAAAAAGGTAGTAAAATTCTAAAACTACCTAAGTTAACAATTGTTTTACATTAGTAATGACAAATAAATTTGTTGTCACCATAATTAGTCTTAAAGTACCAAAAATTAAGAAACTTTTACTATATGAAATGAAATTCCTAGTACCAAATTACAGCTGCTGCCAGAACCCTTGACTAGGGGATAGGGGGGCTACCACTCCCAAATCTCCATTCTCTGTCCTCTGTCCTTAACTGAATTTGTTGAACCCTCCCCGAACAAAATTCCTGGGTACGCCACTGATTCCTGCAGGAGGAACATGCATGTATGGTGCAGTGCAAGGGTCTGCTGGCTATTGTGGGGCTACTGGATTGCTATTGGTAGGAGCAATAGAATGCTTTGTTGGTACACACAGACTGAACATGTCAATTTGAAGCAGAATGTAGTGAGCAGGTGCACAGCGCAAATATCCTCAGGGTGGATAGTAACAAGTCATAATTCACTACAATATCTTGTTCATGCGCATCTGTTGCATTCCTAGAAGGGATCATCTCCTGGTTGTGGACAGTATATGGGCATGGGCTTGGAGGCACTGAGGAAAATCACAAAAAACAACAAGTCAGGCTAATCAGTGCACCATACAGAATACTAACTCTATTATAATTCACAGTACTGGATCTCCAGATTGGTATTCGGGGAGACCTTAATAAGCTTTTTCACACCCCCTCCAAATGCCTGTAAGAATCCAGTACTCACCTGGAGTTCCCTAATAGTGATGTTTGTAAATCAGCTGACATGCAAATGTCAAACACCTGGAATTATAGTTGTTATCATTTCGATGTGTAGAATTACCTACTGGGCTAACACTGAAATCCAATAAATGAATCAGACCTCTAGGACTTCTTCCTGAGGTTGCACAAATTTCATTATTATGCAGAGCATATTTTGCTTTACAGAAAATTATAAAACTGTAAAATCTTTTATAATCACTGTAAATACAAATGAAACCTGAATACTATCTGTTTCTTATAAGGTGAACATTTGTCACAAACTTCCGAAAGACTATTAGAAAATTAGATATTTAGAGTGAGAGGACTAATGACACACTTTTCAGTATGTATTGTCTAGGTTACAGTGCCAATAATCTCATTTATGATTGCCACTGTTTTGGAATAACTTGCTTTCTCCATCTTCAAGTCAAAAGACATTTATCCTTACAGCTATCCTGAGGATATGGACAGAATTCTTCAGGAGTTGGTAAACACCCACCACACTACATTACATCATAACCCTGAATACCACATTTGAAATCTCAACTGCAGAAAATATTCATGTATTTCCTGATAGCTAGCTTAACATTGCAACAGCTGAAACCTTGTATGGCTGCAGGTGTTGTACCTCAACATGTTCCACACTCTAAGTAGAAGAGTTTTATCATAAAGCAATATTGTTACTTAATACACAAAACACTTCGCATTAAAATAAGGTGGCATGTTTGAAAATGAACTGGAATATTGCAGATAGGTGAAGACGTGTTCTTCCAGTCTGGAGGAAGAGTTGTTAGTGGTTATGTTGGCGACATTTGGAACACTATGGCATATATTCTCAACTTCACGTAAGTTTAACAATCACGATTTTTGTGTTATTAGACGAGTCTTTGGTTCTGAATGGAAAGGATATTGTCATTGAAAAAGGTACCATGTGTATACACTTAAAGTTCCAATAAGTAGCCCCGCTTGGATAGGGTTGCCAGATATTGTAACGTCCACACATTAGACTGTTGTCCCTAATGTGTAACTTAAGAGTACCTAGAAATCTCAAGGACAGAACTAACTACTTAATTTTTCACTTGTTATCCTATCTCAGTTCCCATTTCACATTTTCAATTCCCCTATCATCATTGTTTATGTAAAAAAAAATTAGACACCAATAATTAGTTGCTGAACTTACAGAATCTTATGACGGCTCGAGGACATGCAATTTCAATTTCTTCATTGCCTTTTCCTGTTTTTCTTGTGACCGAACCATCAGTCCGGGGATCGGAATTTGTAGAAAGGAGGAGAACAACACGTTTGTCTT
>Ga0123355_10005537_pt1 | contig 18533 bp, 15 predicted proteins | sample TergutEmb28metaG_3_FD_89872 | JGI IMG/M metagenome (GOLD analysis project Ga0123355, IMG submission 89872) | Embiratermes neotenicus P1 segment gut microbial communities from Petit-Saut dam, French Guiana - Emb289 P1 | ecosystem: Host-associated > Arthropoda: Insects > Digestive system > Gut ... | reverse complement strand
TAGCAGTAGGTTGTATTACAGTGGGTAGATCGTTAATATATATTAGGAAAAGAAGAGGGCCCAAAATAGATCCTTGTGGTACTCCCTGTGTTATCTTTGTCCAGTCAGATAGTGTCTTGCTATCTGAATTTTGGCTGGAGATTTCTAGTCTTTGATATCTATTTTGAAGGTAAGACTCTAATAATGTTTTTGCTTTACCCTTTATTCCATAGTACTGTAACTTATTCAGTAATATTTCATGATTAACTGTGTCGAAAGCTTCTTGTAGGTCACAAAAGACACTGCCTATTCTCATGTTGTTATTTAGGCTGTCATAAATTTCATTTATTAACTTGAAAATAGCATTCTCAGTTGTTAATCCTTTTCGAAAACCATATTGGTTTCCTGCTAGTAATTTGTTGTTTACTAAGTGTTCCGTTACAATGTACATGTTAGTGTTAATAAAACTAATTTTTATCATTGACATTTTTATTTTTGTATACTGTATATTGTGAACTGTTGAATGTTTAAATCACCATTTAACAAATTGTGTGTGGTGAGATAAAAACGAAAGATGCAGCATGTTCTGTTTTGTCAGAATTTTCATTTGGGAAAACATGACATTTTAATATCTTCCTGTCCCTTTAAGAAGCTTCTCCATAAATCTTGAATGTGGAAGCTGCTTATTAGGCACTGCTGTGAGTGATTGGATCTTAGCCAGGGAATGTAATGAATGTGCACCTTTATGGGTGTGTAATAAAGCCATGAGAACAACTGTGGCCATGTGTCACTGGTCATTATCCCTGGCTTTCTGTACATGATATGGATACGGACGTTTGTTGTGTAAGACTTGTCAATTAAGGGAACTCCAGTTGTGTGGAAAACCTGTGGGTACTCAAATTAGGACTATGTTATATGATTTGAATAATGTTACCTTACTGTTCAATTTGACCTCTAGGATGTTCTAACATGAAATTGGTTGGAAATGACCTAGTTTTGCAGATGTTTGTGAACAGCACAAAGTTTTATTTAGGAGTTTCCCATCTTGGACTTATGATCAGTGTTCTTGGACGGTAGATGTTGATGACCATTGCAGTACCTTTAAATGATGGGAATATCTCTATATTTATTGATGGATCAATTAAAGGTCGTTATTGACAATGTTCTTTAAATTTAGCATGTAGCATGCAATGTAGAGTGCCATGTTGTGCATTCATCTTCAGGCTCAAGTATTCCAAGTAGAGTAGACTGCTTGACCCAGATGATGAAGGCACTAGGATCCTTCAAACACTGGCAACAATGTACCAGTAGACATGATATGTATTTCCAAGTGGGCATGAATCTTCAGCTACATTGCTGTACCAACCTCAGCTATTGCATAAATTACTGTTTCTAACATGCTTAATCGATGCACTGACATTGCTAACTGTTTTTGAGACTGCTTTTTATGTGACTGCCCCACACCTTGAAGTGCCTCTCTGTGTACATCAAAACTCTCCTGGTGCTGTGCTCAGATTTGAGTGCATGTAGTCCTGTAATAATGGAATATTTTTACCAGTTACTCCTCTTAGTGTTTGCTGTATGTATTCATAATTCTGTAAACCATAAAAAATGGGATGCATGTTGCTATAACATTTTTAAACTTGTATAATTTTATTATTTTCAGGGAAGTTTCAGCATTGAAGGCTAGTATTGAAGATCTGAATCGTGAAATTCAAGAAAAAGATAAAATAATTGGGCAGCTTAATACTGGTAACTAGGCATGTGTTAACAACCATAATGAGATAATTAAAGTAAAACAAGGACAAAAGTAAACCAAACTGTGTATACCTGAATACTGTTCTCTTCTGGGATGTACCGTTGTGTGACCTGGTATACATTTACCAGTATTATGGAGGAATGTCTTGCATCTCACAACTTTTCTGTCACTGAAGTGTCTTCATTTTCGTTACCAGTGGTTTTTTTGTTGTGCTATATGTAAAAGAAGACCTAAATGTTGATTATTTATTGCCAAGAATTTGAAAAATGGAAAAACTTCAAGAATTTTTTTTTTTTTTTTTTCCATAGTTAGCTTAAGATGTTAAAGAATTTCATAGTGTTGATAGTGTTGTTTATTTATTGACGTTGAATGAACACTGTTTGAAATTAGTTCAAAAAAGAAAACTGGTAAATTTACTGGTTGCAGTGTTATATCAAGTACATTAAGTAGGTATAACTCCAAAATTGAAAGTGAGTTGAAATGTGAAGGCAAAAGATAGGCAAATCGCATGACTTCACAGGAAAGGAAGAGTAAATACAAGCATATCAGTGATCCCCGGCTTTCTGTACATTATATGGATATGGACATATTTCAATTTGACCTCTTGGATGTTCTAACATGAAATTGGCTGGAAATGACCTAGTTTTGCAGATGTTTGTGAACAGCACAAAGTTTTATTTAGGAGTTTCCCATCTTGGACTTATGATCAGTGTTCTTGCTAACAAATCCTTGACCAAAACCATCTGTTGTTCTGGAGCTTTGTCTTGAGAAACCAACTGTTGTTTCTCCATTTTTTGAGGTGTTTCCTTCTGAGCACATCCCTAAGGCAAAAAAGTATGTCCATATATTCTTCTGGACAGTAGCAATTTCTATAAATTATACCAGTGAATTCCGTAAGCTTGCCGAGTTATTTTGTCTTATGTGTTCAATAATTTGTCAAAATATATTGGCTGCAGGCCCATGCCTTAGACCACACAGCCACTAGAATTGGCTGTATCATCAGGTGTTCATACAAATTCATAAAAGGAATGTATTTTAGAAGGAGGCCTCAATACATTCCTTTTTATGAATTTGTAATGCTACCTGACAATGGCCTTATAATTCGGCTGAAACATGTTATAGGATAACTATAATGAATATATGGTATTCATAGCAATGTGTTACTCAGTCTGTAATTGTTTTAAATAGAATTGAAAAATTAACATGTTAAGCATGTATGCGTTTTGCTGTCTGGCACTATGCTGTTCATGCATTGATGACTATTAGGTTCAGTTTACCTGTGTACCTGTATTGCATCCTACTTCAGATCATTCCTCATCAAGCAGAAGTTTCATATTTTCCCCAGTTTGCTTTGTTATTGAAAGTGACTAATATTATTTTCAAATACTGTTCATATATGAAAGTATTTAGATAGGAAGTACTAATACTTTTATATACAACATATTATTTCCGGCACAGAATTTGGTTGCCCATGAAAGACCATTTTGAATTAAAGAGGGCACAAATCTGTGTTTACTTTGTTTTGGGGATGGAAGGTATAATTTACATGATGGTTCCTATTTGCATTACGCAGAATAATTATACGTGAATATCACTTGCATTGTGTGACTGTAACGTTGTATTAACCAAGTATGTTATTAAACTACTAATGGTCATTCGCTACTAACAGGTGTGACAGTTCAATACAGTATTATTTGCATTTGTTTGGTGTGTACTTGTGTGGAAGGATAAATCACAGATTACTACTTATGGTTCCTTGCATCTGCCGCGAGAGGCGTTCCTATCTCGACTGTGGAGCGCCTATCGATCATTGGTCCTGCTTACACGAAGCAATATGCGGCATTTGTAGAAGTACAAAATAAAGGCATACCAACGAGGCTGGAAATATCAGTATCGTTTTTGAAAGTAAAATTATTTGGATTCACTTATTGGAAAAGGGTAAAAATTGTTCCTCCACATGCCATTCAGAAGTATAAAGCCAGCCTCGGTATATCTCCACCCATTCTTAATGTCAGTACTAGTTGCAGTTGAGTGTCGAGGTTCACTCCGCGGTTGCTTTATACCCCTGGAAAGAACTTCTCACACCCATTTAGGACGATGTTGGTTGGTCGCCAGAGCCGGTATGCGCGTTTTTGGTGAAGCAGAATCTCTCTCCTTCCTGACAGAAATGGAACCTTGCACCGTTCAAGTCATATCGTAGTTACTGCATTAACTAAGCTACCCCAGGTAACCTGTCATTGGAAACACTATTTACACATGATGCAAGGCAACAGGTTCCATTAAAGAACATACCATTTTCAAAGCAGAAAAAATGATCTGGAAAGGCACAGGGTTGGATGGCAGGACAAGAAAAGAAAATGACTTCAAATGCATAACCAATCCTTGTTGAAGAATGTGTCCTTCAGTTTGTCATATGGAGGAGATGGTCCCCAGAAATGGATGCCACAATACCGTAAAAATACGAGGGAGTAGATATATCACTGCACGTAGTGTTAACCTCATTAATAGATGGTACCTGTTGGATCGTAGTGTGGTTTGACCTGACCAGTTTAGATGTGATGAAAAAAAGTCCCTGCCCTGCCATTAAACGAATCTTAGTGCTGTAGTCACCCAGCCCACAGCCTAATCTGTACACTGAGTTATCCCAATAATTGCAGATACACTGACTGAGCAATCATTAACAGCTAACACGAGGTGATTCTCCAGCTTGGCGGAAGCTAATGATTTCTGACCATTAAAAGCAGTATGTGCCTTAATGTAACACACACTATTGGTCGCTGGAAAGGTAGAGCGATTAAATTCATTGAAAGTATTGATTCAAGTAACAGAAACTTTCAGTCAACACAGTACTGTTTAAACTACTGTACACAAGTTACAGTCTCTTCCTCTTGCTGTGGAAGGCACCTTGGCAAGGTATGGGAACTATCCACCTAACAGAAAGCTTTAGTCTAGGGCTTTTTTTTTCAGGATTGCAAAATGTGTTACTGAAGGTAACATGCTTCTCTCAAAATAAAACACATGCATAAAGCCTTGTCAGCCACTACTCTTCCCTTATGTCACTCAATGACAACCTAGCCGAACCTGTTATTTCTGTACAAGCAAGTCACACCTTTTGCTGTGCTGAGGTTATGAAAAGAAGCCCCATGCACTGGCATCTTCCACACCTACCTTGCAACTCTGCCACACTTCCTTTGAACCCTCTCCAGTCATCTAACCATTCTGTTCACATGAATACAGTATCAGAATTAGTAACATTTCCTAGCAACAGGCATTTCTGGCTGGCTGAGATATGCCAGACAAAACTAGAGAAGAGTGGAAGGGTTAAAATTTTCCCACCAACCTGAGACACTGACTTTGTAATATACAGAATATCAAAATGAAATCAAAGCTACAAATACTTTTGTGCAAATAACAAAGCCACAGAATTTGCAATTACTGTACCATTTTATTTCCTCACCAAATGACAACTAAAAGGTCAAAACTTTCTTGGCTGTATCTCCTTGTTTCACCTTTATAAAATGTTGATAACCATTCAATATCTATTGAAAACATGCCTCAGAGCTGGCAGTGAATAATGAGTACTTATACATGGCATTCAAGTTGGGAATGTTGTAACTCAAGTGTTAAAAGGAAGTGACATATGTTATCCATACAACAACAAATTGTGTGTGTGTATACATATATATACACACACAATTTACTCCACATATTATTTATTATGTATATATATATATCACAATCTTGTTGCACAGATTTTTGATGAACTTTCCAGTTGACATAAAACTAAGTCTGGTACCACAGCAGACTCAGCCAACCTTGCCAATTGTAACCTGTAAACATGGTTCTGAAAAAATGCTACCACATGAAAGCCTTGATGTCACAGGAAGTTCTAAAATTTCACCACTGCATTCACAAACTTGCAGACTACAAACAAAAGCCCCATATCTTATTCTTTACTAATTTAACAACAGAAATAATGTTTTTCATACTCATGAAAATTTTAAATAACCACCAACTGTCACAAGTATGTCAACAATGTATTATTGCATTGTTAAATATCAACTTGTAAATAAAGATTCTTGCCCCCCACCCCCCATCAAATAAACTTCCATGCAATCATAGTAAGGAAGGGTAAGGGACATACCAAACGAAGGTATGCCATATAATATAAGACTATGCAAAAAACAAGAAAACAACTGATTCTGCTCCATCCTTGTATGGTATATAAGCTCAGGACCTGACAACATGTCAGAATTCCATCCACAACACACAAAACATATCTGACCTTATCTATCTTGTGTGTAAGTCTGATTTTTCCTTTAACACACCACAAAGACCCCCCCCCCCCCAAAAGTTCAACAATTTTTTCATGCACTTTTCACATTTTCCTTAATCTGGTAAACATCCCAGTTCCTGCCTTACTATGACCATACTACAAAATCACTAGTGGCAGGACTTGTAAACCTTACAACACACACCAAAGGATCCTTCTGGCACTCAACAATCTGAAGAAAAAACAATATCCCATGGCAGTAATACCATCTATGTAATCGAGCTTAAATGCCAAACCACAAGTCTGTTAACAATAAATACTACACAATATACTATCAACTTTATTTCTTTGATTTATCCTGTACAATCTGAATGTTCTTGTGCTTACACAAAGATAAAGCAAGCATTCCATTATGTATAATACAGTGCTTGATTTGGTAGGGTTAATTTCTTTTTCAACACCCATGCATGACAATTCTACTTCATTTGCAATCAGAGCTCACAGCTCTTTAATTATTTCAGAAAACAATCAAAGAACCTGAATAAAAATGTACAGTCACCACAGCAATATGCTATTTGTACATCTAAAGAAAAACTGAATATTATTCAAAATGTAACTACACTGGTATGGTATACGTCACAATAAACTTATACCGATATGATATATAAGCTAGTAGCTTGGACCATGAGCATATTCTATTTTTAATAATAATAAACTGTTTTGCCAATCTTAACAACAGAAATATGTTCCAAATAAATACACCTATACCATATAATTTCAAATTCACGAAACTGTTATGCTGACACATGTGCATACAGAATTTTTAAAATAAGTAGGAGGGTGTGTAACAGATTAAGGATTAAAGCTGCACTTACAGTTTTTATGATACTGTAAAAGATCAAAACCTATCGAATTAACATATCACTGGCATATTCCAAAACATTAGTTTTGGAACACATTTCTGAAGCCCTCCGCCCCCCTCAAAAAAATACAACTTACCACCAGGTGTTCAAGAAAAAATTTGATGAAGAGACTTGACTGAAGGAGTCGTGTGAAAATACCAATCACTTCTAAGTAGCTTCCTACAATCAGATCACTGCAAGCGTTTGTTAAACTGTTCCTTGGTTTTCGTCCCATGGCGCTATTCACTGCAGCACTTGAAACACATTGGTATATTTCCAGGACTCCCAAGCAGACATATGTACAGCGTATAATAAGTATTATCATTATTATTAATATTATTACACTTATTCACCTATTAACAACTGCCACTGATATAATGTATCACGTTATTCTGCACGGCAATTGATAGGAGGATTATAGTGGAAATGTGTTCATTTCACATGCGGAGGTGTTCTTGTTCCGACCGCCAGGAATGTTTCCAGCTAACAAAAATGCCGAAGAACCGGCCTGGTCCGCATAAAGCCAGCCGGAACCTTGCCCTCCTAGCTAAGAATGGAACAAACCTAGAAATACATATAAACAAAAAAATCACATTCTATAACACCTTTACACATTAGACAGTAAAACATAATCACATGAGATATATGTACTACAAAGACAATTCTGGCATCCAGAAGGATGTAGTAAATTAATAAAGCTATGGTCTATGGGCCATTCATGGACAATAGGAAACTGAAAACATCTGTATTGGTTTGTGATTACTTTTATGATGCTGTATCTCTGACTGGATAGCATAAAATTCTGGGATGACTAGTAAATGGTGACTTGAAAAGATTATAGGACATGAAGTTGTGACCCAACAAAGGTAACAAAGGTCTTGAGAAACTGAAGGAAACCATGAAATACCTCAGAACGGTCACCCAATGTTCTGGCCAAAATTCAAACCATCTCCTGAATACATGCCAGAAGTGTTACCATCTAAGCCACTTTTCTCAGTGTAACTGTAAATTGTATGTAACACAGTGACATGGGTGGGAAAAAAAACCTTTATACTGATCCTCAATAAACACAGTAACAACTTCAGTGGATCAAAGTAAATAGGACATTTCACAATAAACACCTTTCAAAACAACAACATATAATTTCCAAATGTTACTGCTTAAATTAGGCAATTAATTCTTAAGCAAATTTTATAAACTACATTTGAAATAGTGTCACTGAATGCAGGAATGAACGAATGGCATATGGGACCCAAACATAGCATTTTATTCTATGAAAATTAGAAACATGTTGACCATGGGATGATGCAATGATATGCAGGGTGATAATGCAGACATCCATGTTCTCCATTCCTACTGGCCCAGATCAAGAACCAGGCCCTCATCCACCTCAAACACAGCCTGAACACTTTCTCCCCCTACTTACTTCAAAATTTAAGATGGATGCAGTCTTCATTGCAAATGTCAGCAACAAAGAAAACTGAGAGACTGCAAAAACACCAAAACATGATCAACATGAACATTAAATCATCATAAAAGCTCAAAATTGGGACACACTACAGAATGTCATGATTTGGATAGACAGAGTGAAATTGAAATCATTAATTTGTTGACCACCTGACTTTCATATGCAGTTTTGAAGTGATAAATATGGATGACAAGTTCATAAAAAAAAAACTCCTTCCAGTACCACATTACACTTTCTTTAACAAAATGTACATTTAACAAAGCACAGTTAGCAATCCTTTACAACAAATGACTGTTATAAGCACTTCTACACGAAATGCAGTTTCATGATCAGAACTCATTCTTCAAACTGCCTGTTTGTTTCTACTCACCAATAATGCTGTAATCTCAACACAGTTCACCACTGGTCTGAAGATCCTCAGATAACACAACACAATGGAGGACTTAGTACAGAGTAGGTGTTGTTTGTAACATTATAAATTGAAGTGCACAGTGAAGAATTAACAAAGGATTACATTACTCTCACATATCACAGGCTACTTATAACACACACATATGACTTCTAGTGTAATCTTGAAACTGTTCAACCATAACAACAAATGAGCAACTATACATAACACATCTTTCAAATCGTGTGATGATAAAGTGGGTCACCAAATACAACACACAGTTCCTGCAAAGACAGTGTCTCCATACTCCAAAGCCATACAATGTCTGCACACTCCAAAGACCAACTCAAGTAAGCCAAATCTCCACAATGTTTCTAAGCATTCAAGAAAACCTTACTTCCAAGTAGATACGCATCCTAAGGTTTCTCCAATGGAAATTCTCAAATTTGTGCAACGACAGAATATATATCCCAGCCATGCAGTCAAATTCAGGGAAATAACAGAGAAGCGTTGATGCTGAGATTAGGGACAGTTGATCTACTTCTAAATGGTCCTGAACAAACTGCATGTCAGGGAAGGCTGTTGTACAGCTATAGGATATGTTAAGCAAACACCTGAACCATAACTCTCCTGCAAGAAACGCTGGTGTCAAGCCATAAACAGCTCACATACAAGATTAATTTCAAAGCTGCACATCATAATAACTGAACTCCCAGTTCTTTCGTCTCTTCTGTTTAGTGCTGTAATTATTTTTAACATAAAAGAAAACATCCTGTTGTGTTATATCTCAATAACAAAAAAAGTCATCTGTCAAAACACTTCTTACATTCTCTTTCATAGGCTTGGCAATACGTTTCAGACTGAAATCAAGCCATCATCAGGCCATTATACAATATCATCATACTGTTCTTTTGCTGCATTCTATCTGTGGGTTTCCACATCACGATTGTCATTAAGACTTGACTATAATGATAACTGCGATTTGGGATCCCACAAATATAACAAAACGGGGGTACTGTACGGCAACATGTCAATATGTTATACCCGCTAATTGTTTTGTATGATGGCCTGATGACTGACTGATTTCAATCTAAAACATGCAGCCAACCCTATGAAAGAGAATAAAAGTTGTGTTTTGAATGATGATTTACCTTTTTTTCATTCACACAGAAATTATTTTTCAAAACACTAAGAAATTTAACATACTACCACTTTTAATTTGATTCTGCCACTTAACACATACTTACATGAGTTTTGAAGAAGATCCAGAGTGCCCTTGTAACGGATCACTTGCAGCAATTTCCTGGTACCTTTTGTTGACCTTCAGATTCAACCAATCTCCGACCTTGACCACTGGTTCCAGCACCAGCCACTTGCTCATTCTTTGGGAGCTTTTTGGCTGACACATAAAGCAAATAAGAACTCAAAAACCTCACAATGAGGTAAAAAAGTATTCTATTTACTTAAACTGAGACTACTATGCAAGCCAGACTGAAAAAAAAAAAATCCCTGATCCAAGCCAATAGTACCAGTATATATAAATGGATTTCCAGGGCCCAATTCAGTATATCTGATAGGGTTGGGATGGGAAGCATGGGATAAGGCAGACCCCCCCGTAGTCAACGATCATTCATTTAACATGACAATCAAAATCACTTGACCCACATCTAAAAAGATGAACAGGTTGAGGTCCTGGAAAGGGTCACATTCTACCCACTTGCATACAGCAGTCCCACTGGCTTGGCCACACACTAGCTCATCTTCTCTACCAGGTGAAAAATATGCTACTTTGAACAGACTATTTCTTACCAATTGCCAAGAAAATATCATTGACATTCATAGCAGTCTTTGCAGAGGTCTCCATGAAGAGAAGGCCATTTTCATCAGCATAACCTTGAGCTTCATCATGTTCCACCATCCTTTTATTTGCCAAATCTGCTTTATTACCCGCAAGTGCAATAACAATATTTGGTGATGCCTGCCTCTGAAGTTCTTTCACCCATGTCTTTGCTCTCCCAAACGTATCCTGAAGAGACAATTACTATTTAATTAATATTCTAACTTATTCACGGTCACTGAAATTTATAATTTCCTGATCATAAATGCTATAAAATCAAGCCATTATTAGTCATGTCCTGGATAACATAAATTCTGTGCTTCTACCTGTAAAACTTTGAGTATTTGTCACTCTATTTGAGAAAATAGCATAGCTTTAAAATTATTTGTCCTTCTATGACACAGCCTTCCTTTATTGTGATATCATCATGTGTAGATGACAGTGAATTTGTCAGTTTTTTCCAGCTTCTGCTCACAAAAGCTTTATTTGTTTAGACACTGGACAAAACAAAATGAAATAACTACTCCCTTACACAGATTTAGTTTATGTGCAGAGAACTATTTCCACATTTGTACACTAAGTTACCTGTAGTACACAGGAATGCGTACCATCAAAATGTATGCCATGCAGAATCAGGTATCAATTTGGAACAGTTCCAGTGGTGATGACTCAACATGTTATGAATTAAGTATGTAAAACAGAAAGGCAGCGTTTCCTGATCATTTGAAGTGAGAGAGATTTTTTTCCCCAATATGATGGGTTTCTCTGTTAAGAGTAAGAAGACACTCACACTAAAGACAGAAATTTTTTGAACTCTACGTTAATCCAATAGAAAACCATGTTTCAAAAACACTGAGGTCAAGACGGTCACACACCCGCTTTCCAATCGGGACGTACCAGGACAATACCTTAGATCAGCAGCGGGCTATAATGGCAGGTTTCTCATAATTTTCCTCAGAACACTGAGACAGATGCTGGGCAGTATCTCAAATGATGCTTTCCAAATTCTTTCCAGTCCCTTATACACTTAAATCATACCATTCCATATAAATAATATGCCCCAATTTCGTGTCATTCAGTAACTATACATCAGTACAATCCTTACGCTTTATTTCTCTTTTTGTGTTAGGTGTTATACTACAGGCAAAGTGTTATAATGTATTACAGATATTACCTGGTTTGTAATATCATACACCACAATGGCTGCCTGGGCTCCTCTGTAATACATCGGAGCAAGACTATGATACCTCTCTTGACCTGCGGTGTCCCAGATCTCAAACTTAACTGTTGTGTCATCGAGGCATACTGTCTGTGTCAGAAATGCAGCTGTAAAAGAAAAAACACATTTCAATAGCACTGAATACAGCTCTCAGGTCACTATTATCTTGTGTAATTGAAGGCTTATGCCACAGTGTTGATGAGATCTAAACTTTTATGGGATGTTACCCAGCTTAGATTGGTTGTCACTAATGTTCTGGGACAACCTATCAGTCCTGCCTTCAAGGGTCAAGCTTGGCCCTTGAAGATGGAACCATCAGGTTACCCTGAAACATCAGTAACTAACTACCAACCCACACTGCATAACATCCCACAAGAAATGTCTTATTATAACCTGCTTTAAAAATAACTAAGGTAGCTGATCTTATTTCTAAACTTACTGGACTCAACTGTATTCAAGAAACAGATATTGAAAAACTCATTATCTGAATAATTTCCTTATGGTGGGTGCTGATCAGTGCAAAAATGTCTCCAGTAATTTCATATAAAACAACACTGTAACACAACACAAAATTATGCTTTTTGAAGGCCAACAATCTGTCATTTCCTCCAGTCCACTTAAACAGTTATCATGAGTTCAAAAATGGCATCTGAAAGGAGAGCACATACAAAAGTTGCCCCCTCCCCCTACAAAAAAAAATTGTGTGCTATTTAGTGATACTAATTTCACAACTTCTTTTATAAACCTGCAAACTTCTTCTACATTATAAATTAAAATTCCAAACAGATGCACAATTATTTTCAAATGCACTGCCAATTATAACATAATTTGATGTAAATATTAAAGGTCTGTATTACTTTTGCTATAGGAAAAATTTACAACAGGTGAGGGAATGGTTTTCAAACATTCAGACTAAGCTGGCAGGTCTAGCATATTAGATGCTTGTTTGGGCATGTTTTATAGATCAAATCATATCACAATGAATGACAGAGAAAACAATTAACTCTTGGAATGGATGTGGAATAAACTGATTGCGACGTAATTTGAAATACCCGTATCAGCATATGCCTGGTGGGACTGAGAAAAACCACAAAGAACCTCAGGTTAGCTGGTCTGTGTGCCAACAACTGAACCCAGAAACACTCAAATGTGAAGTTAAGACTATTGCCCACTCAATGTGATGTCCAGTTTTATTGTGTAAGGTAAATTCGAAAGATGCAAAATATTTTCCTAAATACCACACATACTCAAAGTGTATGTTACATGTTTACTTCATACAAATATTCAGGAAAAAGAAACACCACTCAGTGTCTGTTGTTCCACATCTAACTTCCTGAAGCAAGATCACTGATTCCACATCCTGCTGTCACTCTCTGTAAATTCTAAATCCATAGAATGAATGAATAAATGGATGGTGCTGAAAACTCTGTCTGTCACCAAGTTTCTTTACCACAGATACGGTATGGATTTTTAAATGGTGAAAAGCAAGATCATGCCTTCTGGGTTACAACATCACAAATAGGCGTATGTACTGTTGCTTCCCCACACACGAAACCAGAATGAGATTTTAAGGTTCTGATAGCAGTGCAATTTCGGCATAAACCACAGCCACTCACAGGTGCTAAAGTAAATAGTAGTTACCCTCTCAATAAGGTCATCTCTGTCACTGTTATGGGTCACTGGTGATGGACACTGAAATCTTCTATTACTAAGAATTGCGTATAACCAGTTCTAGTAGCTTAGCTAGGGTGGTTCAAATGAAGGGAGGGATATGTTGCAAAATGTGGATATTACACTGATTATGACCTGACATACAGTTCTGTGTTGCATGGTTGAACAGATAGGAACCTACGTTACAGTTAATATATCTTGTATAGACATGGCACTGTCACCACAAGCTCCAGCACCTGTAATGGTTATCATAATGATATACAGAATACCCACAAAGAGAAAGTTCTGCAAGCAAACAACTACTATTAGGAATCCAGAAACAATGACTTGCGCTTCTTGTTTGTGTGCTCAGCAACCATTCATGTTCCACTGTATTAGTACCATAATGTATAGGTCAGAGTAACTAGTATTCTGCTCTTTTAATTTCCTTACAGAGGTGATGTTCAATAATGCATTCAGTGACGTCCATATTCAATTCTTTATTTTTTTTTGTAGTTCTGCCTCCAAGAGGTTTGCACACATGCTTACAGCACTGGGTAGGACACACTGGTAGCATGTTAGGTCTCTCTGGGTTCTACTGAGAGAACAAAGGTTCATTTACTTTGTCTGGGAAGTCCAGGAATTGCATCAGAATCAACTTTCGTTTTGGGTTACAGAGACATGTAACTATATGTTAAGCACCTGTTCAGGTGCTAGTATATGAGCTCTTTCAAATGGTATGCCATAAAACATAATTTGAATTTTGCTGGGGATCCTTACATTTCTTATATGCTTCAGAACATGACAGCTTATCTTCCTGAATATTCAATACACCCTTCTCATACTGTGCATTCTTTTGAATTTGAGGGAGGTTTTATCTATATCAATGAATAACAAGAGAGGCAATGTATGCGCAGTGAAACACTGTGATGCATTCACATAACCATTGTGCCAGTGCAACACAACAATGCATTTTTTTGTGTTGCTGAGCTACAAGTCCGTGTTAACTAAAGACGAACAATGACTGTTGCACAACGTTTCTATGGACAATTTACGTCGCCAGCAAACATACAACGCACGTAGGTCTTCATGTAAAGTGCCTGATAATGCACTGAAACAAAAGGATGTTTGCCTGCTCATGGCCTTCTTTAGATGTATAATTTGACTAAACAGATCATAATGACAGATTAGTCACTGCACAGTTTCTCAGATTTTATAAGCATTGTTGTAAAGCATTTACAAGGTGAACTTAATCAATTAAGAAGCAATAAGTATCAAATATTATATGTGTGTGTCTCTGTATTCTTGCCTTAGTTATTCAGTATGCAAACCACATCCTTCCTACATAGCATTATACTATAATGAGGGGCCTGTGAGCCTGTATCATATTTTTCCATATGATCTCAAGAGCACAATTTTATGGAAAAAAGTTAATGAACAAAAAAGTGTGACAAAAATCATGGAAGAGAACACACAAATTGTTGTGTTGAACTGAATCTACTGGGATTATTGTTATCTAAAACACAACAATGATGAATCAACTTAAAAATAAAAAATGTGTGTTGTGATTTTCTCTATACCTTTTGTCTTAAACATTTCTCATTCTAAGAAGAATTCTGCATGATATTATTCTCTATAACTTTTGTCTTAACCATTCTCATTCTAAGAAGAATTCTGCAAGATATTCTCTATAACTTTTGTCTTAACCATTTCTCATTCTAAGAAGAATTCTGCAAGATATCATCATAAATATATGTTTGTCTTCACGTAAAGTACCCGCAATGCCTGTCAGATTTTTTAAAAATACTCAAATATCAATTTTCAGGAAAATCCACCAAGTGGGATCTGAGTTGTTCCATGCAAATTGACAGACATGAAGAAGCTAGTAGTCAATTGTTGCAACTTTGCAGAAGCATCTAAAAATGTGCCCCTGGGCATGGAAAACTCCTGTTCACATTTTTGACACATATCAATTTATTATTGATTATGCCACCTGAATCTGTTGCATATGTTATGGATTACATTACCTCTACACCTGGCTTGAGTGTGACCTAACCACAGACATCTATAACAGCACAATGGGTTTGGATACAGCTTGATCAGTTTATTACTGTAAAATATTTAATGTAATCAGGTGTATGTGTTTCCAAAATCAAGCTTTATATTCGAGCTTGAATGAGATGTATATTGCTCTTCTTGAAGATATTGAAAATTACAGAGGTATGGCAGTCCCCTAAGCTGCTTTGCATGTCACTTTCAATACAGCCATCCACATCACTGTAATGTATTATGCCTCTGCATACTATCCAAGTGGCATGACATCTGTTAAAGGGCAAGCTGTTTCAACTAGTGCATCTCTAAGTCCAAAGACATTCATCACAGGACCAGATATAAGAATAAGAGGCTGTGGGATACTAAGAGAATGTCTTTCAATGTTTTCTTCTCATCTTCATGTTCATTACTAAATATCTGTACATGCAACACCTCACATATTGTTTACCTTCCTTTGTGGCAATGTCACCAACATTCTGTTTACTGGATCCTCAAGAGTAAGGGCAATGTGTGATAGGCATTATGAAAAGGTCCTCCCTTTGAAACTATTAGTAGCAGCCTGCCATTTATTCTGCAAATGTTCACTGTTAACAGCAGCAATACAACTTCATGCATCAGCAATTCAGGCTTATTGATGACACACAGTTTATTCTTTAAAATGCATATGGCTGTCTGGTGATTATGCAAAACAACACATGAACATGTATGCTTCAAGCAAAATTAGTCTTTGAACTTATGGTGCAAAAATTTCTAGGCAAGCCACAACATGAATTAAGACTGCAGACACCACCACAACCATAAGTTCATTTTGTCCCAATGCTTCGGCTCCTGATAAAGCACTAGTACTATGACACGCTTAACTTCCAATCACCCAAACATGTAAAATGTTTGTGCCATCAGTTTATATTAATCACCAATGGCAAACAAATTTTTGGAGAAGTGCCTAACTCCACAGATCCTACACCATGTTACAAATAGGCCTGATCACATATACTGGATTACATTACTTTAGGATCCATTCAGTGGTGTACTACAGTGATATGCTGAACATTCACACCTTACCAGCACACATATGGTTACATTATAAGTCAATTAATGATCTTATATTTCATATTACATGCTGGCTTTATCACTTATGCATTCAATGCAGCAAGCTAATTTTGCTTACCTCCTATTGTACTTTCTTGATATTCATGAAACTGTCCTTTCACAAACCTCAGTACTAAACTTGATTTGCCAACTGCAGATTCTCCAAGTAGAACTAGTTTAAACTGGCAAATTTTCCCTTGTGTTCCATTTGGCCGTTGGGCTCCACTGCGATTAGCCATAGCAGAACCCTTAATATAAAAATAATTGAATGGTTGTTATACTACAAGAAGAAGAAGAAGAAATATGTGTAAAATTCAAAATAATGATTTCAAGTGCATAATTCCATAAAACATTAATTATCCAAGCTACAATACTGGAAAAACATTATACCTCTAAAGAGCTATACATACAATGTCACCATCCTTAGCCTCATTTTGAATTTCATACAAATTACAATCACGTTACAAATTTCCTTATTACAATGTAAACAATACAAACAAAATAATACAGACCGTAATTATCAACATTATCACAATGACCGAATGAAGTCTACAACTGCAATCAGATATACCACAATCAAACATACAAATAAAATGCTCATGCCTAAAGCTAACCATAACCAAATGAAGTGTGAAAAATAAACCTGCATGTTGCAAGTAAACACAAAAAGGGGCAAAAAATCAATCGACATTGTACTTTGCGCGTTATATAGGCGTATAAAACAGGATGACGACACTTTGTCATCGTTTCCGTGTCTCTCTCCCCCCTGACCAGAACAATGTATATTATATTATACTATATGTTACACATGCAACATATCATCCACATACATGACACGCACTATGGTAGGTTACAGTAAAATGCGTAGATCAGCTGACTTCAACGAGGTTGCCATAATCTCGATGAACCTGTTCTGACAGTTCAGACACACACGAATTCCAATGTTCAATTTATCTATTTCCTCTACAATGGCTCTAAATTTGCAGCTTAATACAGTATCGAAGTCTTATAGGTAATTGTGTCTTTAAATATAGTGTAGAAATCTTACAGAAATACTAATTTTTCAGTTACACTTACATTTTTGGTTTTTTAGAATTTAGGACTAACCTACCTTCACTTACGAACGTCGACACAGCACTCTAATCGTTCGTGACAATCCAAACTTACGAATTATTTGGCCTACAAAGTGCAATACTAACTTTACATGAACGTACACCCGTAATATTAACTATTTACGGATTAATTCGCCAAAACAAAGTTGAACTCGTAACTACCTCCTACAAATCCTGGCACAACCTCACGCGCAGCAGCGCCCACCCTCTACAGTAGCCACATCACAACCTAGACGTGCAGTATTCGTGCTCTCCACTCCGTTTAATTTTACTTTGAAGATTGTATGTTCAAGGTATATAGAGAGAGCTACTTAGTACAAACATTCATTGAGTAACAGTAGTTTTCACAATACACGATAGGATATTTGCAAAGTTATTCTCAGATACCTTCAGAACTACTTTGTCCATGAAACCGGAAATTCATTTTAGTCCGTCCGACTGCCATGATTTCATGTTAGTTCGCCCCGTATCCTACGTCACCATATTGGTGTTCTAGCGCTTATTTTGATTTGTCAGAAGTGCATAAAAGCGGTCATACAATTTTAACGTACGTATTATTACCTGAGATAACATCTGTATAATATTCCCACTAGCAGGAATGTCCGCTCTTATTTGAGGAGAAAAGTTGGAAAAAATCTAGCAATATAAATTTACGACGGAAGGATATACAAGGGTTACATCGTTCTACAGTTCACTTGTATTGTTTTATTCCGTTATAAAGCAGTATGTCCAGCGACAGGTCGTGTTACATGACATGGTGCGTGCCGTATCTTTTGGGACACAGTGGGCCGGCTAGGAACACCAC
>Ga0123355_10005536_pt1 | contig 18534 bp, 5 predicted proteins | sample TergutEmb28metaG_3_FD_89872 | JGI IMG/M metagenome (GOLD analysis project Ga0123355, IMG submission 89872) | Embiratermes neotenicus P1 segment gut microbial communities from Petit-Saut dam, French Guiana - Emb289 P1 | ecosystem: Host-associated > Arthropoda: Insects > Digestive system > Gut ... | reverse complement strand
TGTCAAATTAAATAAAAAAAAAAAAAAAAGAAATTGGAAAAAAAAAAAAAAAAAAAGGGAAGGGGGGGGGGGGGGGAAGATGTTTCGGGCATGGATAAGGTGAGAATTAACTTAACATTTTAGATGTAAACTTGGAAGATCTGGATACATTCCTAATGTAATTTTGAAAGCGGTCTAAACATGGGATGTAGGGGATGTGTATTGTGTATTCCTGTGGCTCAGAATGACATGGCACCTACGGTGATATATCTCCTTCGAGTTCCGTAATGTACCACACAATTTCTTGACCTGCTGCATATCTGTGAACTTAAGAGCTATGATCTGTGGAGTTAATGTACGTAGATAGCTAGGGGGTTAGCTTGTTAGACATGTCAGTGTCTGGATTGTAGTTGCACGAGACGACATACACGTGTTTGGCAGTGAGCGATAGAAGGTTTTAAGCGGCGTATTTAGCTGCTATTCAGTAAGCAGGCTTAGAAATGTTTTCTATTTTTTAGGACGAGTTTGTCACATTGATTTACGCACAAATCGCCAACTTTATCTAGTAAATGCTGTTAAACTGTTTGTCTTCTGACGAACCTGTCAGAGGCTGATACCGGGATAGTGTACTTGCTTGTATTGGTCGTACATATAACAGTTTCTTCCATCTTCAATGTGTTATAAATAATCTGCAAGTGGGGCTGAACATACCACGTATTTATATTGTGCCGGTTGATCTCAACTGAGGATTAGAGATTGTAGGAGGTAAAAGGCCTCTATATTAACATTATTCATCTAACTGTGTTGAATTGTTAAAAAGGAGAAAATGAACCAGATGCAACATGCAGCACGCAGGAAAGAATTGAGTTTGCAGTAAAGTACGGGTTGAACAGGTACAAAAGAAGTTACTGTCTCCAATACCCAGAGGCTGATAGCAGGTTAATAGTCAAATGGAGGCTATAAGTAACCATGCAGCGAAATTGTGGACTGGAGACTGATATTAATATTATATTTCTAAACTTTAGCCTCTTAATCTTCGTATATTTTATTTGACCGTCGTTACACAACAATGTGGTGCAATGTTTATATTATGCAACGAACAACTGAGCGACATGTTTCGATCCTATAGGGCCATCATGAAGCTTATAAAATAATAGTCTCAACCAAGGTACATACGGTAATACTACCTACGGGATCCCATAGTTTACAGATTCAATATATATTAAAATAATATGTGATAACATTAACATAAAGCCGTAGTGATATTTTACACATCTATAGTTTAGTGTGTGCGTAGCGTGCGTAGGGGTAATTGGACACCTTGTGTATTAGTTGTTGTCTCGTATGTGGGTGTTCGCTATGTGGGCTTATGGGATTAATCTTGCCTATTCTCAAGATTCAATTACACCAACTTACCCAGCAATCATAAAGGACCTCTGTTCTTTCCAGCAGATTTAAAATTTTGGAAGCTTGGAAACAATCAAGAATGGAATATTTAGGACACGTTTTAGAGTAGTCAGTGACATCAGGTCAGGAACGTTACAATGCAAACACCTGATGAAATAACGAAGCAAATCGTATGTTTTCGGTGGAAGGTGAAAAAGATTGATGATACGTTAGTTACAATATCGCATCATGCGATGTAGTTTCGCTTCACTGTGAGTATAGATATCAGTTAAGTTCTTCATTTGTCCAACTAATGCACACAATTCTTATAAAATTGTTAAACGGTTAAAATCATTTAAAATTATAATAGTTGCTCCAACATGTTTCGGTTTACATAAACCATCATCAGGGAGCTCTCAACCTGTGCTTCGCCAAAGTTAAAATGCTGATATCGGTTACATATAACGGTACTTGAAGTTATCTCTACTGTGGCTGCATATTTTTTTCAATCCTGTTATGCGTGTGGATCGTGCACTGTGCAGAGTGGAAAGATTTTAACAGTTTAACAATTTTATAATAATTTGTGTGCATTAGTTGGACAAATAAACAACTTAATATTATCAACATGCACGGTGCAACTACGAAGATTATAGATATCAGCTGTCTGCAGTGTAACGACAAGGAAAGTATTAAGTCTTCCGCCCAGTTTTCGCAATCTCATATTCGTAATTAGTTAAGCAGTTCGTCTTTTTGCTAACCCAATGATAGTAAAATCTTTGCCTAAGACACGACTCACGACACACAGACCTAATTTACAATACCGGGCTTTCAGCTAAATTCTGTAATTTTTGTGCACTGTACTTTTAGTTGTGTTTCTTCTACAGTCGGTATTGTAAAACTACATAATGGTGTAAAAATGTACGTACAGGGGCTTCCTTTTATTGCCACATCGAGGACGGCAGTTTTATCACACAGAAAGCCTGCATCCTCAGGGACTTCCGTAGAAACTGCGTTGTACAGGAAAGCGGTAAAAGACACGCACTGCCTGTCAACATAACAGTTGTTTTTTTGTGTGTCAGAAAAATCGCCATCTTTCTATTCAACACTAGAGGCTTGTACTGAAATGATTTAAGCCAACATAAGACAACTAGCTGATTTTGGTTGTGATCTTAATAAATGGGTTTCAAATACTTGTGAATTTTTGTCCCTGAAGTAGATACTTCGATTTTGAGTAGACTTAAAGGAACTGCACGAAACGTCTCGTCACTGCACGTGGTATACTGGTTACATATTTCTCAAAACCTACAAGCTAGTCTGTACTTTCGGACACACACAGGAATTTCTTGTACTGGGGTAGAAATGAAAGTTGTTGGCTTGCTTTTAAAGAAATGCCTATGTTTTCTATATATTTATTCTGCAGTGACTTCTCAATTCCAGAAGCTAATAGCGCGAGAGACTAAAATTATTTAGTATCTAGGTTATGTTATCTCAACATGTATGGAGAAACTGATATGCCCCACAAAGAAATCCAGCGAATCCATCTTTTCCCTGGAAAAAATTCGAAACCAAGACTTCTTGTAAATCCGAATTTCGTCTCGCTCTTCTATAATTCCTTTACTTTTCGTGTTTTCAGGTTTCACTCACAGAACTTATTAACCACGTTGTTAAATGCAAGTTACACGTCTGTGTCTGAAAATGTTAAATTTTCGCATTTACTGCATCTTGCCTGAAGGCGTCAATTTATGCTGTAGGTCGTACATGCGGAGAAGTGTGATGGAACGCTGTTGGTGAATAAACGTGGCAATTTGCAGCCCCATCTTGTCCTATCTCTGTTAATGGAAGTGAACGTATTTCTGTTCGCATCTCAGGACGTATCTAAAACAAGATAAAAATGACAAACATGACGAGAAGGAAAATGATTCGCACAGTACAACCAACAAGTTGCAAGGTTTCACAATTTATTTATTTCCTTAAGACGCTTTACATGTTTCAGACGGTTTTTCCATCCATCATCAGGAACTCAAAACTGCACATACAGCGTCAAGTATTTGTCAGACCAATACCTGGCGCTGTACATGCAGTTTTGAGCTCCTGGTGATGGACGGAAAAACCGTCTGAAACATGTAGAACGTCTTACAAAAATAAAAAAATTGTGAAACGTTGCATCCTATTGGTTATACTGTGCGAATATATTAGCGATGCACAGACCTATGATTGTTAAAAAGGAAAATGGTATTTAATGTACTGTGGTAACCATAAGTTTTAAACATACACATACGAATCGCAAAAACCCATTATCCAATTGAGACTAGGCAGTTAAGAACACACCATAATAGAGTAAATATAAGAGAAACTAAGCCTCTGTGTTGAAATCATAGAAGACTTTCAGAACATCTTTCCGTGCCGCAAACAACTACAAGCCATATTAATTAAGCTGATTTTTTTAAATTTCCAATACGGGTTTTTAAGGAGTCTTAAGCCGTAGGCCGATCGAGTCTCAGCTATACTACTTGCTATCCTGAATGCTTTAGTTGGTGTCCTAAGCCTGCTTAAGTTCTTAAAAATGAAGTTTTTATTAGTTTCGCGCCTTCCTGTCTAAGGAGATGGTTTTTGCCAAATTTTATCACTGAACTTATGGATATATACAAAATTTTTTGTGTATACATATTGAGTACATTTATATTATAATAGGTTTCATACTTAAGTTGTCTATGTGATAGGTACATTGCGTTTATCTCTTCGTTTGTTTGTGACTTTCATATTGTGTCTCTCGCCCACTTGTTCGTGCGTCTCTTTACTTCCTGTTCGGTACAGTGTGTTAGTTCCTTTCCTTTGTTCCTTATCAGATACAAAAATACATTCTGAGAGTTATTACATTTGCGAAGTATGCCAGAAAATCCCAAACAAAATACTGATATAATAATCAACCACTATCAAAGGGGAAAACTGTTCTCTAAAGTGATGCACTAGAGCCTGGTAGAAGTGTACTGACGTTTAAAAAGAACCTCATTTCGCCATCATCACAGGAGATGATATTGAAGATTATTGATCACGACCGAAATACCAGGTTTTATCTGAAGTATCTACACACTTCTAATAGACTTCACGGCGCCAAATACTGGAACAGAATAATATCCATATGCTGCATTATTACCATCGTTTGGAGAATCTTAGTTGTGTCTTATTTCTCCTCTGATGGAGAATGGACGTGCGTAAATACAAGATTCGATATCGGGCTTTGGTGTTGCATTTGAAACTATCATTCCTAAGAATCAGTTAGTTTGTTTAAGACGGACGTAAGATAGGACACTGGTTTCACAGCGCTTTCCTTTTGTCATTTCGTTCTGTGTGTCAATAACGTGATGGTTCAGCCAACATATGTGAAAGCTTGCGAACCCGAAGAGGATTTACTTTTATGTAAGCAGCAGAAGTACACCTGACGCCTCTGATTTGTAAATTCCACTTCTATAGTTTAAATAAACTGATGGAATTCATGTTTCGTGCGTCTGATTGAAAAGTCATTGTGTCTGCTTGAAGGTGACGTCTGTCAGTGTCAGAAGCTACACTGAACGTGAAGTAAAGCAAATTGTTATTTATCTGATGTGCCTGGTTCACTACGGTTAGTCACATGACGTGTCTGCCCTCTGTCCTATATCTTCAATTAACTTTTTTCTTATCTGATAATTCAAGACAACTTCAATGTTGAAAGAATTATAATTCCAGCGACTGAAGGGCATGAACTTCAAAAGTTAATACCTGCAGGGCATCAAACCTTGTAGAAAGCTGTGTAGATGAACACCAGGTTTCAGCACCGCAATTTCCTCTAACAAATAGAGCGGAAAGGAAGAAAATACTCCAATAATTCCATAACTATATACTTATCAGTAGGTTGTTTGTCGTCATTCGGAATGTTTTGATCGTTATGAACAATATAACGGGAGAATGGAAACTGCATGTTCCTAAAGTTTCTTTCCTTGTTGTAACATCAGCTTTGTAAAACATCGAACTGATTAATGAATACCTAGCGCTTTAACCTCGTTACGTTGGTGCTGGATTCCAATCTGTGTCGGGTTTCCGGGTACGATATTTTAGTGCTTTTTTGCATATTCGGGGATTTTGGCATCAAATAAGGAGAAAATGCTACTTCCAGTTCAGTGCCCATTAACGATTCGTAATCATTTTCACATCTCATTCAAAAACAAATTATCCTTAACTCGCAATTTTATAAAATTCGATCCTGAACATGACAACTTAAAGCAGGGATGGCCAACATGCTGCCTTCGAGGGAAGTATTTGCGTCCCTCGGTCACCTGCATGGTTTCAGTAATACAATTCAGCAGATGTAATGTAATAGGTATACAGTACATAATATGGCAAAATGATTGGCAGAGGAAATGTTCATAAACTGTAACTCATTACTTTTAAGAGAGCACACATTCACCCATTATTTCGTTTTGTTTTACCGAGCTCAGTACGGCCTACTGCCTTGTCATTCAACCGTACATTTGGCGTTACTTATTGTCTGTGAATAACGGAGTTCTAGTGAATTCCTCCCCCCCCCCCATCTATATAACATGTATGTGTATATATATATATATATATGTGTGTATACACACATACATGTATTCATACATACATACATATATGTGCGGCCTTCATGCGAGTCCTTAACGAATTATGTGGCCCTCCTCTGAGTTCAAGTTGGCCAGATCTGATTTAAAGGATCAAAACATGAGTGTAAGCCATTGTTTTTGCCATTCACAGGACCGTGCTTCGTGATATATTCTTATACTAAAAGTCAACGAGATGCACTATTTCTCAACCATATTTTGGTAAAGAACTCTACATGTTTCGGACAGAATTGTTGTCCATTGTCAGGATTCTTAATACTCTATTCACAGCAATTGGTACTTGTCATGCTAGTTATGTTGGCTGTCTGCTAGCAAGGTCATCCTGACCTCGCCAGCAGACAGTCAATATAACTACCGGTGTGCTGATAAGTCCTTAGCCCGACCAGAAAGGAAACAAGCTCGGAAGTATGTCAGGGACGCGCGCGATTTCAACAACATCGAGATGCGAGCTGTCATCAAGCTTTTTTCCTGCAAGGCAAGGCAAGGCGCCGAAGGAAATTCACGCAATTCTGACAGAAACGTTAGCTTTTTTCCTTCCTGGTCGGGCTAAGGACTTATCAGCACACCTGTAGTGTGATAATACCAATTGCTGTGAATACAGTATTAAGACTCCTGATGATGGACAATAAATCTGTTTGAAAAATGTAGAGTTCTTTACCAAAATAAAGTTGAAAAATAGTGCACCTCATTGGCTTTTATTATAAGAATGTAAGCCATTGTTTCAACAAAACCTCCAATGCACAATTATATAAGCTAAGTTATTATTATTATTATTATTCAAAATTGTAACTTAGCTTATAAAGTTGTGAATTGGATTGTTGGTTGAAGAAAGAGCTAATAAAAATGTAATCCACAGCGTGGGTAACCTCAAAATACGAGGAGCATAAGTTGCTAGACTGTCCAGTAGACGCAAATAAACAACTACGTTGATAGTTCTTCCACTCATTATTAACACTGGAAACACCGGACAACCGTTAAAACTCTAATTTATTTTTTCAAACGGTGTAGGAGTTCGACATTGTTTCTTCGTGGAACTGAGGAAGGCGCTTTAAGAACAGGTGGGTGTGTGGGTAATGCAGCTTCCCGATCGTGCGGCTCTTAACTATTAACGTGACGCTGCGGGTTGCACGTACTTGGCAAGCTATAAGTAGAGCCTAATTTGATGCTTGCTAATGATCGCATAGGATCTCTCCAAAACGTACGTTTTGGAGAGATCCTTGAAAGATTCTCGCCGTCTTATTTCCAACTTGCATTTGGTGATTTTTTTGTGCGTGTCACTTTACATTCTCATAAACGGTACTTTTCCATCGCCTTTCGGGCAAATACTAATCTCTAGTAAACCTTTATAATATACCATCCAGTCTAATGTACGAATGTATTGGCATTACAGCAACACAAAGTGCACGCTACGTGCTTAAAAGCCAGCACATTCTCCTCAGGTTTGTTAGAGGAATTATAAATGCACATCACTGACATTGTTCATGAAGAGAAGTACATGAAAAGTTAACATATCCTTAAAAAGCCATGTAAATGTATCGAGTGAGGAAAGAGTATGTTACAACTTTAAACCATGTTTCTAATTTTATCTAGGATTTTCTTTGCAGCGGTGGGTTGGCTGTTATATAATCCCTAAAGAATCATTTATATGTATGTATGTATATATATATATGTGTGTGTGTATGTGTGTGTGTGTGGCACAGTGGTTAAGGTGTTGTGCTACAAATCGGAAGGTCGCTGGTTCGATTCCAGATTGTGTCATTGGCATTTTTCATTGATATAATCCTTCCGATCGCACTATGGCCCTGGGGTCGACTCAGTCTCTAACAGAAATTAATACCACAAGCATTTCCTGGGGCTAAAGGCGGTCGGTGCGTAAGGCTGACAACCTTACCACCATCCTGTGCCGTTGTCATGTAATCTGGAAACCTTACTTTCCTGGAACCTTCTGGGCCACTCCAGGTCTGTAACGTCAAGTGCGAAATAACAATTCTTAGCAGTGTTGCTTGTCACAACGACAGACTGCCTCGTTATACCACGTATGTACTCGAGACACAGAAGGCAGAGCAGGTTGTAGTTGTGACAGTGACCATGGGATACACAAACGAGGAATACGCACCGTAACGTGCCCGTAGTTACCGAATAATGTGAAATTGCTGGGACCGATGCACGGGATCTCACTCTGCGTTTTCCTGGTTGACATCTTCCAGACTGTAAAGTGTTTCGATTGAACCAGCGTCGGTGCTTGGGAAGAAGCGTAACGCCTACTGCCCCTGAGAAAGCAGGTCCGTCAATCTCTCTATTCACTAGCCAATGAAGATGACAATTGCAGGTGTGGAAAGATAACGTTGAAGCTTATTTGAAAATGCAGGAGAATTAGGAGTATCTCAACCGAAGTTCTAAGAACATCTTGAAAGTAAATTCAATCCATATCACTGTTAGCGAAATGCACAGCTCTTGTCAGACTTTTGTCCTCTATACTACTGTATGTGTAACAGCGAGACGCCCTGCTTTGATCATTTGATGTTTTGAGCTATTTTTATGTATGTCTATCTAAACAACTAAACTCCTCAGGATATATTTTTATAATATTTTAAAATCACTTGTAAACAAAGACTTACTCTATGGAGAATTTCTGCGCTATTTCTTTACGCCTTGTGTACATACACACCAAATGGGGTAATCATCTCACCGAGGTTCACATTGTGCTTTAAGGTTTCTGTCCCTTATTGTTACTACGTGCTTCATGTATTGCGTCTGAGTTAATCTCCTTATTGTTGGCAGTAGCCGTGATTCAACGTAGGGGGCAAAGAAATATTTCGTTCCTGCTGTAATCCTACTTTGTTATATTTTAATACATTTGAAATAACTACTAAATGTAGCTTTAGAGTAAAGTAACACTTGTATATATAGGCTTAATGCCCAAGACTGCTAAATGGCCCCCCCCCACCCCCAATTTTGCGCGAGTATAAAAGATCAGTATGAAGATTCATGGCATTAATATCCGAAGGAATGTGTGAAGACATACGGTTTCCTTTTTAAAAACTTCACTTATTAAGTAAGAATAATCCATTATTTTCTTCTGTCAACGCACAAAAGTTCGTGTATCAATAAAGAGGTTAAAGTCTCCTCATATTTTTGATGCTGTTTGTGAACTTTATTAAAATTTATTTACGAGATTAATATAATTCTTTCTTAGTTACAAACATTAAGTAATATTTTATTGAAAACATGATAATAGAAATCTTGGGTACCTGTGGAAAGCCGCAGTAGCACACGTACTTTGGCCAGATTAATATTAATACAATAAACTCTTTCAAAATACGTCGGAATTACGAATAAGAAGCCGAATATTAAACACAACAAAAAAGTTATTTTTTAATAATTTATTTTCTTGAGATCTCTTACATTGACTACATACTTCACTGCGTTTTTGTTAGCTTCTTTTATACCAACTTCTTTGTAATAACTTTAAATTGTTTGGTTATTGCTTTATCGTAAACAGCTCAATACACTCTTCTTGGGAGATAGGCTTATCATTGCTTCAGACCTATACATATTTTAATGGTTGTTATACCTATAATCTACTGGAAAATTAGCATTTTCTTTTTCTTTTTCGTCTTGTCCAAAGAGGTCTTCCAAGTCTCTGTGTTTGTTTACACACACACACACACACACATATATATATATATATATATATATATATTGTATGACTCAGAGTCAACAGCGATTATATTCTAAGCAACTTCGAGTAGTTAATTTGTCTAATGAAGTCACGGTGTGTTTTCATGGTGGAAGTAAATTTGTAAATAGTATTTGAATAAATTTAATGCTTCAGAGAGTTCAATGCAAGATAAAGAAAGAAACGCAATCTGCGGATGTGCAAGATTTCGCAAATGCCTAAGGGAGATTCGATTTAACTTCTTACAGCAATCGCGATATTTTTTCCATATCTTGCCCATATAACACCAAATAGAAAAAAGTAGTCATTTGGTAACATAAAGCAATTTTCAACATGCAACGATTTATCATTATGGGCAGACTCCGTAAAAGGCAGAGCCCAGCTGGAAGACATGACCGTTAGAAAGAAATTGTACGCTAGAGAGGTTGAGGGCCTTTATCGTTGAAAATGATGTCGAAAGATGTATGTCAAGTCTTATCTCTTTCTTGTTGAACCTTAATAAAAGCACATGTCTTATATAAACACGATTAAGTTATAATTCTAGTCATACATTAGTGTGAACAGCATAATGGCAAAAAGATAAGTTTAACTGTTAACATCTTCCACTTCCTGTGAGAAAACATGAAACGTGTCACTTGAAATTGATTGGTTCCATCCCACTCCTGGTCATGAAAAATGTGTGGCTTGTGTTGTGATGAAGTATTGCCTTATTGCCGTCAAAAGTAAAGAGCTGTTTTTCTCCTTTCAACTCAGCCGTTTCTTCACTTAGCCTTGTGAAGGATTTAGGTTTCTCAACGTTACGTCCGCCTAATTAATTTCATCGAGAGGGTACTTCTTTGCTCAGTCAGTCAAGAAATTCGTCTCCTCCTTATCGTGCCCACATGAGTCTACCACTGGACTCTGTCTTGAGCCAGATGAAACCATAATATTTCTTTTATTACCATTACCTTATCTGCGTTTAAGTCTTCCAAATAGTCTTCTTCTTCAGGGGGTTCGACCAGAATTTTATGTGTTTATCTTCTGACGGTTTAGTAGCTACTCAGGCAAAGTCTGCTACATCTCTCCTGCTGCGAAATCCTTAAATACTCTTCTTTCATCAGTTCTTATGGTTCCATAATTCCATGTCGCAGATTAGTTATTGGAAAGTTTCAACTTGGGTCGTTTAGCTGACCAAGATATTTGCCGACGTTTGTGGGACATTACATTCATGCACAGGCGTGATCGCTTAAGTTACGAACGTACAGTACAGAATTAATTCTACAAAAGCCCCGCCTACGTATTTGTCAATAGACGATGCCTCCAACAGAACACCGGTTGCAGAAATTTTCGGCACTATTCAGTATATTTTGAAGAGCCAATATTTTCGATGCCACCAGATGTAGGGCCTTGATGCAACAGGAATCAAAACGGTACACATTCCATCTAAAGTACTGGGCATGCAATGTGTAAACAAGCAGAGAGACTGGCATCAGCAGAACGAGAGTTGAATGTAACTATGACTATTTGTATCGAGATAACTGACAGGAGAGCCCTGTCATTTTTTATCTTTCTCTTTGGAAGAGAAATATTCATGATCTATATGAGCCGACAATTTAAATTGGTGGCCAAATCAGAATACTCTTTACACTTTGACATTTTATTCCATAGATAAAGTTCTCTCAAGAGACAGAGGGTTTCATTTTCTTCTTAATGATGGACACAATCGTAGTGCACTCAAAATAAGTCTAGAGAAGATGAAACTTTTTACATGGCGTCGACTGGGAAATATTTTAAAATGTTTTGGAGGATCGTACTGTCTCCATGTTCAGGGCCAGTCTATGAAAACTAAAGAAGCAGAGGTTGTCTTGCTTTTGATATCATTTGATATATGTTTTTGACGCGACCGCACCCTAGTGGGCCAGAGCCTCCTCATTCACGAGGTTTCTAGATCACACACGACGACGCACCACAGTCGGTAACACTCCTCTGGGCGAGTGATCAGCTCGTCGCACAGACCTCTACCTGACAACACACAACAATCACAACAGACAAACCTACATGCATCCGATGGGATTTGAACCCATATTCTCAGCAGGCGAGCGGCCCCAGACCTACTCCTTAGACCGCAACTATCAAATTCGATTTGAAGTCTCAAAAGGTATTGTCTTTTAGGCACAATTTGTAATAATGCAGACTTTGTTTTCTGGGTTTAGAGATGGGATATAAATCACCAGCATATCTTATTAAGTAACTTCACCACCTAATACGAAAGCGACAGAGTAAATTTTTTATGGTTTCTTTAAGAAATCCGTTACTTCTACACCAGGTGAGCACAGCTAAAACTAAGGCTTCAATATCGAGTCACCACAGGATAATCCTCGACCTATATTGATCAATTTTCAAGGTAGTAGAGAGAAAATTAAAACACAAGTAAAGACATAGGACAGAAAAGACACATAAGGAACGGCAGGACGAACAAAAGAAAACTAAAAACTGTAAAGTGTAGGGGAACATAATGGTCTAAGGTGGAAAATTTTTTAAAGAAATTTGATGTTTTTCTGGAGCTACAACTGAAAATATAGATGAAGAAAGTGTAGGTTTTGAAACTGGTATTTCAGGTGATGAGCTTGAAAAAAATAGGAAGTTAAGATGTTATAAAGAGGAAGAAGAGAAAGAAAAAGTACGGATGTAGTGAACATTGGTGCTTGTCTTAACTTGTAAACTGTCTGGTCTGACTGGTTTGAAGAACAAGGTCTGGTCTATCGACGAGCCCAATAACTTGTGTTGGATAGGCTAAATTCAAAGATTCATAACGTAACTGGACCCAGTATGAGGAATGCGGTACGTTCCATCCAGATCTACAGCGACATCTGGAAGTCCTTGTTTGTAAGGGGCTTGCTATACGACGTACACCTCTCAGTATCAGGCTGTGGTGTATTTCTTATTTGACTAATGTGGTGTATTGTTCGATACCACAGAGAGAGAATAGCTTTGAATTCATATGACTATTCTAGATCGAAAAACATCAACAGTGACATAATGCATAAAGGCGTATGCCATAAATGTTGTATCAACTGTAGCAATTATTAATGTAGCATACAAAGACACAATGATAACAACAGCTGAACTTCACGCATAGGGAGGAATGAATTATGACTTATTTAAAGGTGATTTACAGACATTCGCCTGGCGGTCTGTATTGTCGATAGAATGTCTTTCTCCGAATCGAAGTCAAGATTTACGGCTTAGGCAACCTGCTGGGTGCCAAAGTTTTGCCCCGATAATTTTTGGACTGAGCATTATAATATAAAACTTCGATGTGAAATATTTCTTTCTTCTTTGCGAAAAAAGATCTGGAAGTAGGATAGATAAATTTTCTGTCGCCAAAGTTTCATTGAAGTAAATAAATACCAGATGCTCAGAGAAGGTTATATTAAAATATTTTGTTTTTTTAATAATTTGTATACTTTTTGTGCTATTAGGAAGGTATTAAGTATTTCACAGTCTGCACCACAAATACCATAAGAATTATGGGAGTTGGGGTGGAAGGTATAGTGAGACCTGTCTCTCCCGTCAGTCGTGATTCCATCGACACCGTTATTTACCGTGTTCACTACCAGGGACTGGCACGTGGGTCCTTTTGATGCCAGATGGACAATGGAAAACATAATCTGAAAATCTGCTGAGAACAATATACCATTCTTGTGAGGTTGTAGCGAACTTGACTGTCCAGCAAAAAACCGGATTTGTATTGACTTCCCGGCGGCACGAATATCTCTTGCTGTATACTGCAAGTAACATTGTCACGCCATGTTCTAGAGCTCCGGATTCTATATACCCTGAAGAGTAATTCCTCATATTAACCAAACGACAGCTTTTAATTTATCATCGCTTTTCAGACTATCTTAAACCAGTGTTGTGAATGAAACGTGACATGAACAGCTTCACAAAAATAATATCTTAATCCGGAGGAGGAAATTTAGACCTGCACAAGAAAAAACAAAACCACTATCCACTCTCAATCAATGTTGGGATATAGGCCTAGCAATGTGCATAAGTTTGTGTTTTGTCTTCGTCATAAACAGGCTATTTATACATAAAGTACATTGCAACCACAATGACAGTAAACGACTGTTTGACACTATGATTACTGTGATGAGTGTTACCGGATTGTGTGTTTTCTGTGAGGTATGCACTCTTGGCTAAACAGTTGCTATACCTGAGGAATCCTGTCTTCACTGTGAGGTAGGGACTGAGTCTGAAGAAAGAGATGAGCATGAAGAGTTTAAAAAAGGACTCAACCAAATAGCAGTACACCGATAGAAAAAATTGACCCTTGATTGGTGTACGATTGAAGAGGCACTGGACTAGCGCGTGCATGTCATGGCAGCCAACCAAATTATGACCATATTAATGGTAAAATAAATAACATTGAGAGATTTTCGAAAAAGCCAAATTATTTCACTCTTCTCACTTATTTTTTTTTAAAGATTTATTGCACAGAAAGTGTATATAGGATGTACAAAGACAAGTTACAAAATTGTTCCCTTAACCAAATTGAATAAATATTTACACTCTAACACAAGTGAAACAGGAGTGAATTTAAATATAAGTGCAAATAATGGCAGTGAAAAATTCTTAAAAGAACACTGCGACGCCTTCCACTTCTTATATCTTATATCAGTGAGACCGATTAATGTAAATACATGTTTTTAATGCTGTAATATTTAATAGTTCCAGCGTCTTGGGAATAAAATCAGGGTCCGGGGTACAAGATAAGAATTAATTATTCATAAACATAGAGTTTTACCGCTTTTAGTATTTGCCTGTATATATATATATATATATGTATATATATATATATATTTCTCACTAGGCCATTCGACTTCCTGCAATGAAAGTTTATGTATTGCAAGTATTTCCAATTGAACTGCTTATCCTGTACACTGTGGAATAATCGATGTTCCTGTTAGATGTGAAGGTAAAGACATGTGGGCCTTCTCTCAACACACCGCTTTGCCGTTAATACTGATTGTGAATAAAATGGAAGACCTCTATCGCCACTTCCGAGTTGTACGCTCATTTAGACTGAAGAAGCCTTACTCATTGTTGTTACGGGCTGATCCTGCCACATGGTCTTTCGCTTCTGTATTTCTATGCTTTGTGGTTCACTTCAGGGCGCTACCCGTTTCTCAGCTTCGAAGTTTGGTTGATAATGGAAGATGAAAGGATTGGGAATCACAGCAAGGAGAGTCAGATATGTTGGGATGTACGTGTAGCACGGATGTTAAAGACGAGAAAACTGTAAAAATGTATATTATAAAAACCTGAATTTAAAACGTATGTTTTTATATTTGGGGACATTCTTTGTCTGACGGCGCTAAAGCCATTGCGATCCATTGACTCATATTTCTGATTTGTGAATAATGTTTGTGGATATTTAGGTGGAATTTATAGAAGTAATGGGTTCTCGTTTGGCCTCTACCTATACATAAAAAGAATCGGAGAAAAAACCAGAAATACATCTATGCCACAAGTGGTATTTGAGCACAAAAGTCCAGTGTCCTCTAGGTAGAAGACCTTAGACCTCGCAAGCACCGTTACCGCCATCAGCGTAGAAGAAACATGGGAATATTCTATTAAATTGTATATTATAAAAACATTCTAAGAACAAGACATGTAGCGGATTAAAATTTCTCAAGATGTCGATAAAATCGGCTTCTTCTTCATTTAGCGATTCTGAAGTAAAGGAACTGTTTCTTAATCGGCAAAATATCTACTAGTCACAGAAGGAAGACGCTGTGTTATGGAGTTAAGTAAATAAATACACAAATGACGATAAAGCAGTTCAAATAAAAAATCGGGACTTTGTTCGTGAACTTTTGATTTCCAGTAATGAATGCATGTTCAAATAAGCCGAAGGTCCTGCGGTGGCTTCCGGAGAACAATCCAAGTCAAAAACCCGACGATGGCGGTAGTAAACCAGTGGGCACTGAACAATTAAACGCTCTCTTGCAATTGTTCACACATGGCTGATGGCGCGGCGGACCTTATCGTCCGGCAGATGTGAACACCCTTATAATCATAAACACGCATAAAGCGTTAAAAATGATGGACCAATCTGATGGTTATGCTAGCTTCATGCTGGAAATAAAAAAAAACCAGGAAGAGGAAAACAAGGGAAATACTCAACCTACGGGGGCGCCAGGAAGTGACGCTGTGCCTGTGTTGCACGAAGTTTTGCAACGAGAAATCTAATTTCAGCGAGCACAGTAATGAATCGGAGGCGGACAGCAGCTCTGAAGCTGCTTTTGAAATAGGGGCGGAATATGGAGCCATATACCTTGACCATTTTGAGATGAGTGACAAATTCTTTATACTTCAGCGTTAAAAAGGAATATGAAGAGACATAATCACGCATTTCCCGTTTCAGATAAAAAATATCGTGACTTTTCTCAGTCTCTTTAGGAAAGAGGGTCGTAAAATACGCTGTCAACAAGACGACTTCTTCCTTTCCATTTCTTCATTCGCAGTCGTCTTGCTTTTCGAAACTTAATACCAAAGCTAATAAAGAGCAGATGGCCTGAGCATGTGGCACGTATGGGAGACAGGAGAGGTGCGTACAGAGTTGGGTGGGAAGAACTGAGGGAAAAAGACCACTTGGAAGACCTAGGTGTAGCTGGGAAGAAAACATTTAAATGGATATTCAAGAAGTGGGGCGGGAAGCCCTGGAATGGATTAATCTGGATTGGGATAGGGATAATTGGTGGACATTTGTCAGTGTGGTAATGAAGTTTCCGGTTCCATGAAATGCAGGTATTTCTTGACTAGCTGAGGATTTGTTAGCTTCTTCGGAACTATTGAGCTCCATGGACACTGCATATAATACTATCCATCTGCGTTTTGTTTCCGGTCTCTGCCTTGCTTTAGGACGAAAATAATATTCATGGTAGAGCAATTTATTTATTTATTTATTTATTATGGGGTATGTTACGGTCTGTCAGTGTCTCTGATGTCAGAAGGGTAAATGTTAAATGAAGAATTGCAATTGATATTGTAGGAATTGCAAATGAAATAACCGAGACACATTCCGGAGATCTCTGTAGAAAGACTGAGAAAAATCAAGAAAAGTCATTGGTATCCAAGCCGAGATTCCAATAAGGCACCTACTGCATGAAAGTCAGAAACGCTATCGCTTGATACAACTTCATCGGTGATCAAGTTGGTGTTTGTGGATGTGAGTAGCTGCCTAACACGTTCAGAACACCACAGAAGAATTCAGATCGTTCAGTTCAGTTTAATTCCTTTCCCATTTATTAACAAGCGTCCCCCCTCCCCCTAGTTTAACAGCGAAATTTTCAGTTACAAAATTAACCTCCAGATGTCACCAAAATATTATTACCTACCTGAAAAACGTATCAAGATAGTCTTTACCACGTCTATGCAACAGTTCTCTAATCATCAACTTCAGAGACTTCAGCAGCAGGAGTATGGTGTTTAGAGGGATTGAGGTTGGCAGGATATATATCACGCAAGGAAGTGAGAAGTAAATCTTAACACCTTTAACGGGAAAAACTGAATGGAAGTGACCACATAGGTGAAACAGTCTTGGGTGGAAAGATTAAAATAGACCTTAATGTGTGGAGAGTAAGAATTTGGACTACCTACTTTTCGCACGTGATATGGTCCAACAGGTGACACGTGTGAATGCTGTAAGAAGCTCTGGGTTTAAAAAAGATGAGAGACCTTGTTGTGTGGCCTGCCTGAGTGATTATGCAATTTTCAAGATCATTTATGGAGGGTGAAGCTAGTGACGTTCATATTCCCAGCATCTGAAAAGCTGAAGTAGCAAAGTTTCAGTTTACATTTCGAAATTCAGTCGAGTTTCTTGGCGTCCTGCCTGAGGATACTGTATTTCTCTTTCTGTCCAGCCGAATAAAGCTACAGGACACTGCAAGAGGCCACAGTCACCACCTTTCAAATTTGTGTACTCACACAACTCAATTTCGACCTTTATATCACGGTACACGAACTTAGCAAATGAGAATGCTTTGTTTTGTTTATAACCAAATCCGTATGGGGCGCGATAGAGCTCTCGGTAAAGCGATTCGCTACGAGTTGGACCCACATCTAACACCGAGGTTAAATAAAGAGTGTAAGTACAACTTTACTCTCTCTCTGTGCCTTCAATGAAGGTTATAGGCTGAGCTTTACGTTAGCTTTTATAACTACATCCGTAAATCAGGTAAGTATACCTCATACTCTTCATTTTATAGGCGCGTTGGCATAGTTACGAAAAGCGGGTATTACCTTCGTTATGTCCTTGCATTTGCCTACCCGTCTGCAGGTCTGCATGCATCAGGGCGGCTCGAATTGTCGAACTTAAGTGACGTTTGACTGTGAGGATGTGAAATCGCTCGGGGAAAACTTCAAATTTTATTAAAATAGAACAAAAATGTCGGGCACTTTGCTTGAAGACCAAGTACGTTTTGCTGTTCCCGGTGACATCAGATAGCCACAAATGCTTTCTCTTCATCTGAAGTGCTAGGTAAGGTGTTCTGCTGTCTGTCTGTACTCTGTGCAAGTATCAGCGTGTCTCCCAATAGACGGATTTACATGAAATTTGATACTGGGAACTTATGTGAAAAGCTTTTGAGGAATTCCACGTTTAGTTGAAATCGGGTAAAAATATCGGGCACGATGCGTGAAGACCTAAGTATGTTTTTGACGTTGCCAGCTACAATACATCGCATCACCCCCCCCCCCCCCCCCCCCCCCCCCCCCCCCCCCCCCCCCGCCCCCCCACCACCACGCCCAACCAAAAAAAAGAGACAAAAAAAAACCACCCCACACACACCCACCCCACCACCACCCCCCCAC
>Ga0123355_10005535_pt1 | contig 18535 bp, 10 predicted proteins | sample TergutEmb28metaG_3_FD_89872 | JGI IMG/M metagenome (GOLD analysis project Ga0123355, IMG submission 89872) | Embiratermes neotenicus P1 segment gut microbial communities from Petit-Saut dam, French Guiana - Emb289 P1 | ecosystem: Host-associated > Arthropoda: Insects > Digestive system > Gut ... | reverse complement strand
TATGTGTATGTGTATGTGTATGTGTATGTGTATGTGTACGTGTACGTGTACGTGTACGTGTACGTGTACGTGTACGTGTACGTGTACGTGTACGTGTACGTGTATGTGTATGTGTATGTGTATGTGTATGTGTGTGTATGTGTATGTGTATGTGTATGTGTATGTGTATGTGTATATGTATATGTATATGTATATGTATATGTATATGTACGTATACGTGTGCGTGTGCGTGTGCGTGATTGTGTGATTGTATATGTGTATGTGCACGTGTATGTGTGTATGTGTATATTGTATACGTATATGTGTATATGTATATATATATACATATATATAACCACTATTAAAATTAAGCATTTTAAGAATGTTATTCCTCTCAATTTTATCTAAAATTTCCATTCCTACCCCACACGCAGCAAAGGCCTTCTCTGTTAGAAAGACAAGCCACTGAATAATATTTCGGAAAATTGCCGGGATTAATTGCAAGAATCTTACGGAACATATCAATACACTGTGTGGTAAAATACAGAGCTCCTTAGTGTTATAGACTGTAGTACATACATGTACACTTACCACTGCACTTTAAATGGTTAAACATTTTTACATTTTTGACAGAGCTTATTTAGCGTTCTCTATAATTCTCAATAAAAACTGTGATTATTTCCTTATGAATAATTAAATAATTTGTTTATATGATGAATATTTTAACGTGAGGCATTAATAAAGTGGTGTATAATTCTTATTCGAATCCGTTCCCAGGGATAAATAAATTCTGACGCGGAATTACTGATTTCACGTTAAATAATTATATATATATATATATATATATATTACAATATACAGAAAAATATACGTATACCTGCAGTATGAGCTCTGACTTCAGAACTCGCAAGTTTCGACGCGACAAAATAGAGACGCTAGTTGGTTATTTCCACTGTGCATGTGATGTCGTCGAGTGGTTTCAGCGACGCCCACAGGAAAATCAATTCAAACTCCGGGTTATTATAGGATTCACAACAGGTGACTAAAATAGACTGTCTGTGCAGTCTGTAATATTGACACGACTATACAAAGAAAGGGGCTTGTGATGGCGCAGCTGGTTGAGCCACTATGCTACAGGCCGGAAGGTCGCGGGTTCGATTCCCGATTGAAATTTTTCGTTGACTTAATGTTTCCGCTCTCGCTATGGCCCTGGAGTGGATTTAGACTCTAACAGAAATGGGTACCAGAAATATTTTCTGGGGGTAAAGGTGGCGTGTGGTTAGGGCTGACAACCTTACCACCTTGATGTGCCTATTGTCATGAAATCTGGGAGCCATAACGTTCTGGAAACCTCAGGGCCTCTCCCGGTCTGTATAGGAATTGCTTTACCTATACAGATAAACTTACGTAAAACGTATTATGATTATTTTCTCTGATGTTAAGGTGATTTCTGTGCAAAAAGAAAACACCTTTGACGGTTCTATAGTAAAAAGAATTAGAAAAATAGGAATACATTATACCCGCTGACTTGCAGCTTGGACGAGTTTGTTGTAGGCAACGATTGTTTGCAGATAAGACAAATTAAGGCCAACTGGATTGCCCATATCTTGCGTAGGAACTGCCTTCTAAAATACTTCTTTGAAGGAAAGATATAAGGGGCGGGAAGGCGAGGATGAAGACTTAAGCAGCTACCGGATGACCTCAATGAAAAGAGAAAATACTGGAACTCGAAGAAGGAAAAACTAGACAAAATGGAATCAATTTTTCTTCAAATCTGTATATATGTTATACGGGATCTCATAGGTAACAATAACAATAGCATTGCTAATTGTATATTTTACCTTACTAAGAAAAAGTAATCAACCTGAAGATGGCTCATCTAGAGACGAAACATGTCGTTGAAAGAAACAACGTACGAATACATCTAAATAAAATCATTAATTGAGTTGTGTTTGAGGATATTTTGCTTATATTTTATAATTCTATACGATACAACGGGGATGTCTCACCTGAAAGCTACGCAAGTTTACTACTATCACGACATTTGCTTAGGGGATTGAGGAAAAGAACGAAGAACCTCTAGCTAAGTGCCTATTGAAAACAAGCTGGAAGCGTTAAATCTCTCCGAATGATACTTGTCAGTAGACAAGAAATTTTTCTGAACACAGTTACTGATATAATCGTCAGCAGATATTTGAACGAGTGGTAGTGTCTCAGGTTTCTCTCTGAGTACTTCTGCTTTCCCCTGTCAGTATCATTTCACCATCGTTCCTCTACATATTTCCTTCACCTGTCATCGATGCTGTTGAATCTTAGCGGTCGACAGCTTTGTTAAATAAAACACTTGTACGTCTCTCAGTTAGCAGATCTTGATAAAAGGAGCGTTACGTACACTGTATGCAGGAGATGGAATATTGCGATGTGCTGATATGTCAGAGAGTTACTGAGACTGTATGGCATACTGCTGGGAAATGACTGCGACGTAGGTAATAGAAGGGAAAACGTAGGACGATAGACAGGTCAGTAGAGCAAGAACAGAGATGATCCTGACACTTCATTGAGTGATGACACTTTAAAGCTTTTATACTGAGTAAAAGTTCGGTGAAGAATAACAAACGTGTCAGAATTACAGCAGCGTCTGTGAACTATTTTTAAGACGCTGCACTTACACATCCAATAGATGACATTCAGTACTTCATCAAGAAGCTGGACAAGGCTCAACCCTAAGAGTGGGATATAATAATAATAATAATAATAATAATAATAATAATAGACTCGATATGCTAAACACTGTGCATCGAAACGACACACACATGGCGCGCGCGTGCGCGCACACACACACACACACACACACACACTCCACTCACACTCATTCACTCACTCATACACTCACTCATACACACACTCACACACACACTCACACATTCACACACACATTCATTCACTCACTCACACACACTCGCTCACTCACAAACACTCATTCACTCACTCACACACACTCACACACACACGTACACTCACACTCACTTACACACAAACTCACTCATTCACTCACTCTCTCTCTCTCTCTCTCACACACACACACACACACAAACAAACATGTGAACATGAAGTTATGACAGTTTTATGGACCCAAGGGGTACATAAAGAGACAGAATTACGGCAAATAGGCCAGATACAATAATTAAAAACAAAAAAAAAATAGAAAACATACATACTGTCATGCGTCAAAACCAGCAGACGGAAATGTCATGCAAAAGGAGGTAGAAAATAAAATAAAAACACAAGAGTTTATTTGTAGAGAGACACAACGAATGTGGAACATGAAATGTGTGATTATACCGGTCATAACTAGAACCATTGGAATAGTAACAAAAGTTTTAAAGAAAATTTTGGATGATATAGCAGGTAAACATCCAGTAGATTCACTAGAAAAAAAGACACAAATGCTTGGGACATCACACATAATACGGAAAGTACTGGAGTATGAAACTTGAAGCCTGACCGGTGCGGATCACCGTTGGTTCAGGAGAGGTACCAGGGAGAAAAGGCCTAAGACAAGAGATATAATAATAATAACAATAATAATAATAATAATAATAGTAAATTAATAACTGACAGAACAACCGCTAGCATTAAACCGGACATCATAATTCCTAATAGTGAACAAGACAGGCAATGTGCGTACAAACGTACTATTGTAAGCGCTTTTGAGTAACAATTTTTGCAGTGTAAAACAGTAAGTCGTACATATTCTGAATGTGTGTCTGCAGCTTTAGTTATCGGGCATGCAATGTTCATGCGCTGTATTATATTGTCATCTGTGATCTGTCTGGCTCTATCATATTTTTCACGTTATCTCACAAAACGGTAAGATTTTCGGGAAAAAATCTTTTTGAATATGAAGTGTGTGTATTGATTTTCTATACTACATTTGTCTGGAAATCTTCTGATTCTGAAAACGTTCATGAAGATATTATCATAAATGTATATCGGTCTTGATGTAAAGTACCTGTTATTTTTGTGGCGTTTTGATGAAACTTGAATGTTTTCTAAAAGATTTTCGAAAAACGAATAACTAATTTTGTGAAAATCCTTACGGTGGGAGCGGAGTTGTTCCATGTCGACGGACAGATTGGCAGTGAGATGGACAGGCAGAGAGACGGACAGACATGACGATGATCGCTTTTCGTAGTTTTGCGAACGTGCCTAGAAAGGAACATCTTTGTTAATAGTCACCGCAATTTAAGGAGATAAAAATGTGATCAAGAGAGAAGCTGACGAGATTTTAAAACATCAAAACCTTTCAATATAAATCCTACGTATATAAAGTGTAGAAACAAAAATGGTACCAGTGATAATAGGAAAAACTGGAACTATCTCAAAATAATTAAGCAAATTTCAGAACAATACATGGAAACATTACATCAAATAACCACAGAGAACACTCATGCTGGGCACTTTACACATAATTCGGAAGTACTTATGTGAAGGTACAAACGGTTTATAGAGATAAATAACATTAAAAGTTGCTACATTTTAACTGCAAAATAGCTGCCGCATTAGGTACCCTATAAATATGATTTTTCGGGCATATACCCTGAAAAAGGTAACAAGTAGTAATAATAATAATAATACGATTATTATAATGAGCAGTTGTTCGATCTTTAAAGCTACAGTGAACTGTCGGGGGGAACGAGAATGTTTTCCTGACGATGTGTCGTACGAGTATACGTAGACCAAGGCGAAAAGCAAATTTCCGGTTGCTAGCAAAATAAACAAGGATTGTGGGAGTGTTGTACAAGCATTTCATGCTTCAACAAGCATATCAACCGGGGCTTCCTCTCTTGCCATCACGGACTGGACGACGTAATGGCTGCACCGATCTCAGAATTATCTTGATGGTTGCTTTACCTTATTCTTCAATCGGCATGTTTGTATCTCCTTGTTATTTTTAGCCACCTGGCTTCATCAGCGTGGCCTATCGTATCTTTCTACTTCGCTGTGATTGGAGTAACCTTACGCCCTATGTATACTGTCAACCTAAGATTCTCACTTATCTCATTTTTCCTGTCATTTCGTTCGTCCTGCTTCTCTCTGTCGTCCTGTATTCATCTATTCGCTGCCGTACTCAGAGCCGCCGAGAGCGGGTTTGGGCTTCTGTAAAAGAGGTTTTTCGCCTCCGCCCCCGCGCAGGGGCGTACAGGCTAAAAGTCTTTATACTATAATGGAAAGACTGACTCTTATTTGCAGAGTGACTTGCGCTTGGTCACGGTCTGAAAGGGTTAATTTACGCAGTCGACAGATAATGATACTCCCGGGAAATACAGCGTGTCCCACTCACTACCGAACCCGGCATTTCTTTAATAATTTTACCACTAATGAGGATATTGCAACGAAATTTGAAGCGGACTGCAGATGCATTCCTCTTCATTTCTCACACAACGAACGTACTCTTGTTCAAATTTCGTTGCAATATCTTCAGTGGTGTTACAGTTATTAAAGAAATGCCGGGTTCGGTAGCGAGTGGGACACACTGTACAAGATCAGATGCAGCATATTCGGGACCTGCTTCGTCTTCCCGACCACCGGTTCCGGTAATTTGCACCGGATTCCTTCTAGTCTTGTCGATACTGATCGTACTAACCAGGGGTGAAAATATTTTGTTTTATTTCAATGTATGGACTTACCGACCGGCGAAATATTTGACCGATAGGCCGAATGAAATCAATTCAGTAATTAACTAACTAAAATTAACTGAACACAGCAAAGGCGTTTCTCAGAACACAATAGTCACTAAGATAGTAGAGGAATCCCCCGTCTTTTACAGGATAGGATGGTTTAGTGTTGTGTGCACAAGACCCGGCATCTGTTCCTTGTTTTGTCACATTTGAGTTCAGTCCAAACCCTAACACAGTATTTCCGTTTGTTTCAATATTTTCTTCCCTTCCATACCCAAATCTTCCAAGTGGTCTCCTTCCGTTACGATTTTTCACTAGAACTATACGCTGACTTTCTCAGTGCGTGCTATATGCACCGCAAGATTCCTTTACAGTTTAATCCCTTAAACTTATTTGGTGACTAATGAAAGATACAAATAAATCCATTAATATGTACTCTAACATATTACTTTGAGAAGAATACATTCACAGAGGTGTAATTAACATAACATCATTTCTTATTCACAATAACTTCTTCGCATCAGTGTTTGAATTTTTAGACTTATAAAATATTACTACAAGCCTGAATACAGATATCGTATTTCAGGGTAATATTATGTTGCTCTTCCGGGCGAAATTTGCCAGTATTTAGACACGAAACATTAGTTCCTCTAATGTATGCAGGAGAGTAGAAAGGCAGACAGTGAAATCCAGTGTTCATTATATCCTATCCGGACCACCGTGCTGTTATATGTCCCTTTTATATCATCATGAAAGTAATTCAGATAAGTTCAGAAACAGTGAGGTCTACTTACAAGCTGCATTGATAATAATGGAACATGCAAAGGAGACATTAGGAGCCAGCAACAAGATGTCCAACAGGAATACTAAGTAGAGAACTGTATGGGAATAATACGAGTGCTAATAAGCGGACAAAGAAAATTACGTTTATTCAAGTCTAGTAGTAAACGCTGTACAGAAACATGGTTTGTAGGAGGAGATTAATAAGAACTTGGTTAAAATTATAGTAGCTTAATAAAGGAAGAGTGGCAGCGAAAGAAAGGTGGAAAAAACAAAGAGCTGAAGAAAATTTAGACCTTAAGTATGGATGGGCATTACAGGACGCGGAAAAAAGGATAATGAAGTAGACACTGGGAGGGTTGAGGGAGACTGAAATTAATTTCAAGATACGAGAGTGCAGAGCGATAAGAAATTGACTGTAGGGTAGAAGCCGTACAGTGGAGAAATAAACAGGAATGTGTAAAAGAACAGAGCCAAAATCAGGACTAGTGGCTCTTTATCAACAAATAACTTTCAGTTTTTCAAAGACACTTTAATCGTTCGTACAGGTTGCTTAATATTGGCTGGAATTTTAAAATGTGTATAGAGTGTTGAGGAATTTAGTTCCGTATTCTGGTGAATAATATCAAAGTATCGTAATAAATGAATGATTAGGTTTATGAAGGACAGTAAGCTATAACGCACGTGAAGGTTCGAAAAATATTTACAGAATTTTAGTCGAAAGATAGGTAGAGAAAAGCAGCTTGGTAGATCTGGAATTTACGGAAGAATGACATTACATTGCATCGTAAAAAGGTGTGTGACGCTTGTACTGTAAGAGAGGGAGAGTGTAGTGGTGTTTAGTAAATAATATTGGTCGCCCAATGGCAAAAAAATAAATAATGTTACTACTTATGAAACCTTTCTAGTTCTTCTGATGCTTTGCATCTCAAATTATGGATATATATATATATATATATATATATATATATTTAATCTTTCCCATTTGTGTTGCATGTTCCTCACAATTTGTCCTTCATTTGTTAAGAAAGTTTCAGCTGCTTTTTTCGTTAAGGCTTAAACCCAAAATTTTTTGTGGACCTCTCTACTCTTCTGCGCCTACTGCAAGTCCCTGCCATATCACTTATCTCGATTTTACTTCCACAGCAATATCTGATATTGAGCATAATTTATTAAGCGCCTTTAGTTCGAAGATGGGGAGACTTCTCCAGGCCGGAGGTATTATCGAGTATATTGAATAAGTTCTCGCAGGCAGATGCCAAGGGTTGGTCGTTCAGCTTCAGTGGTGGGTGAAGGAAAGCGTTTCCTTACCGTAAAACAGCGCGTGGTGTGAAATGTCACAACGGACCTGGAACTTGCACGTAGATTGGCACGTCTTAAGGAGACTTGTAGTTCCATTATAGGTATAGATTGACCCGTTTTAGTATTCTGTTTTGATGGACCGTCAATACTGGTTGTTAGTATAAGCGAGAGACAAAATGTCACATAAGTCTAGGAAGCTTTGGCGGCAATCAAAGAACAGTATCAAATCGAGCGACCAAATGTAGTAATTCGGAGCGAATATCCAAAGATTCGGAGACCTTGTATGTCTTAATAAGGGACTGTTTCTTGAATGTCTTCTCTAGCTACTAGGCGTGGCTACTTGCCTGAACAACTGTCATTTCGAAGTGTTGTATAATAGTAAATATATAGTTATAATTATTTCAGAAATACGCCCAAAAGGTAAAGAGATACGAGGTTACTTAAAAGACGAACTGTGATCTATTTGTTTCATTCTCTGAACTTATATTTACACCGTGAATATCATTGTAGTCGTTATTGATATCTTCAGGTAATGTTTCTCTTTGGATAATTTCTCACTCATTTTTATGTGGTAACATTTTTCTCTTTTTGTCCGGGGATAATTACGCTTGCATGACACAAAAATGTTGAGCTTTGTGCAACAAACTACCAATTTAGTTAGCAAAGAAAGACACAGTTCCCAGAAGTGACACTATTTCGGACTTATTTGGTCGCTGACCATTCCTGGAATCTCTGTTTGACGCATTTATAAATATTATTGTGAGATTTTCTCGCTACTCTCACAAGAGCGCCGCGTTATTACCTTGAAATAGACCACGACCTGCCCTGCCACATTCTTTACAATTTCGCCGAAGTGTATCTTTGTTCCCTTTTCTTATTATACGACCTTAAATAAACACCTCATCCGATAACGTCTGATACTCTTAACCTTTTGGCGCCGGAATTATTTTTTTTTTATTTTAGCACACTCTGTATATAAAATGTGACTAATACAGGAACCAAATATGTTAGACTTATGAAACAAACTGCATTTTGAAGAGGAAAAAACGGAGAGTATATACTATGTTTAAAATATTCAGTACCTATATTTGTTGAATAAATATATAAAATGCAACATTTAGAGGTTAGCGGTACGGTACGACCACTGTAGTTGTCGTTAGGCGTCAAAAGGTTAAGCTGTGACATCCCGTGGTGCTTATAGAATGCGCAAGAATAAGAACGTAACCTTGTTATAGCAAGTGTAAATCAACTACGTGAATTAGCCATCATCAGGAAACTGATGGATGTTCACACGACTAGTGTTTTTAATCTCAAGGTGTAGCCGAAACATGTAGCTACTTTTTATTTGCTATAATAAAATTTGTTTATCGACGGGTTATATTCTTGTTATTGCGTACATCTGTTGTGTTCTTTATCCGATTTATCCATTCAACAAGGAAACTTGACACATATCAATTTACAGTTATCATCAAAAATTAATTTTCTATAATGTATTTTGTGGTTAGTTTGGAATATAAATTAACTTTCAGTTCTGTGTAGGGACTGTATCACTATTTCACATAATCATATTTTAAACACCCGTTTTTAAATATTCTTAAATCGAGGATGTAAATGTATATTTACATTACCAAACTGTTAACCCATTAGTTAGTTCCATGAATCACCACAGTTAGGTCGTACTAATTAAAATAAAGGATACAGTCCGTTTTGCCTATAATAAAATTTGCTTCTATTTTTGGTGGATATAAAATTTATGTTTCATTAGAGAGGCCAGAAGTTGTGGATGTCACAGATGTGAAACAAATATAAGAGAAGTCCACAAACCGAGGTGCTTGCCGTTGCTGCATTTTGCAGTAGAAACAAGTTCTGTGATCTGTCTTTGCTTAAGTTGGCTGCACACAATTTAATTAGACTTTTTCCCTGAGTAAGTAATTAAGTAACTAAGCAAGGAAGTAAGCAAGCATGGAAGCATGCAACTAAATAACCAAACAACCAACTAAGTATCCACCAAACTAACGAACTAGATAACCAGCTACACATTTCACGAACTACTTGTCATGTTTGTCAGCTAACTACTGTCAGACTGACTTCATGAAGCGAAATCCCTCTGGGGAAGCTCGCGTTTTTGCGTAAGTGAAGGATTTCCCTTTTCTTAGTGACAACCGAAAACCCATCTTCGCGTGCACAAGACTACATCAAAAAGTACCCTTAGTCAGTCGAATCGTGTTTACACCCTAACACCATGTTGCTTTTGGATCCATTTTAGTATTTTCCCTTCCATTTACGCCTAGATCTCCCAACTAGTCTCTTCCTTTCAGGATTTTCTGTTAAAGTTTATTATTTTTTCTCCCCATTCTTCTTCTTTAACGCATAACTTACAATTTTTCAAGTAAAAGGAACATATTTTTATAACAGAGATATAAATATCTTCCATTTTGATTTTCCAAGAATGTTTGCTCTCATGTTGAACCTGTACTTACACCACTGTTACTACATTCATGTTACCTTTCTGTGGGACGTACATTTGTGCTTTTGCATAAGCTAGCTGAGATCAGAGGTGGTTAACACATATATTAAAACATTGTTGGGTTAAAATATTACAGAAATATTTATATGCTTCTCAGCACTGAGTCACGTTCAGGCTATATTACAAAACTGTGTGAAGAGGATAAGCATAATTGAGTGGACAAATGTTAGTCGCTAACGTCTCTTTGAATTCGGTTTTTGGATGGCGAAATCCGCGTGAAAGTTCCTTCTTGGCGGCATGTATTATGAATGGCTAGATTGCAATGAAGATTAACCTGTTTCAGATGTATAGTGGAATTCGGAGAATGAAACGTTTCGATTCAGTTTACACAAATAATTTCCTTACTAACAGCAGTATGTGAGACTGGTCACCACTGGTCTTAGAAAATTTTCTTCTAATATTGCATGATGGTCCTTCAAAGTATGCTAATTTAGTGACCCTTGGCCTAAATGGGCAAAAGAAATATCTACAGAAGTTTGGTGTTCGAAATGTTTGGCTACTGTCTTCTTTGAAGATGGAGCTGAAGATGAGAGCGTACCATCAAGGCGAAATTGTTAGGAAGGGAAAAGAATGGGACTGGCAGAAAATCGTGTATAGCTTACTACGAGCAGTGATAAAGTTGTGGATGCCGCGGCACAAGTTTCGGCCCTTTCTGTATCTACACACTGGACTCATTGCATTTCCATCACAAAAAAAGCAGCGCTTATTTTCGGTAATATCTGTACCATTCTGTGAACCCGTAAGAACTTCGTTCTGTTTAGTCCTCAGTGTATAACTTATACATGAAGCTAAAGACAAACTCCCTGGTTTATCATGATAGAAGCTAGTAGTTTGATATCCACCGGCCATCATTAGCTACAACAGAACTCATGCCACAGCGTTAAACTCGTAGAATGCCGCAAGGAAGGAAAAGAGAAAAGCAGAAGTTTCTAAATACCATTAGAAGTTCTGTTATTCTTTCGAAACTGTACTACATGAGTTCTTATTACAGATAAATTACAACAGCGTATCACGCGAAGCCACTCCTTGCAGCAAGCCTCTGTCTCAGCGCACACAAAGACCAGTTAACTGCATTTCAGTGTCTTTTACATGATTCGAATGAATGCGTTTTAGATAGGCTGGAACATGTAAGATTCTGGTTTTGTGCTGACGTTAATTTCCTGCGCGCTACAAGAAATACGGGGAGTTCATGGAACGCAACAACAACGGAGTTGCAGTACAGATAAATGCGGAGAAAATGATTTAGGTCGCTGTGTTCGTGTCTCGTCACCAGGACGCGACATAAAATCACAACAAATGTCACGTGTCCCTCTACAAACAATAAAGTTATATGGAGCAATGGAATTAGGGCTCTATTTCTTTTCGTAGCTGAGGATTAAAATTATTTGTCTAAGATAATTATGGTTCGTGGATTTGCATATTTATTTGAAAAAAAAGTCAAAACAGCGGGAACTGTAACTGGTTCAAATTTCAGTTGAGACATTTGATCTGAGGAATAAGAGTCCAACTTGATATCACAATTTGTTAAATTTTATTTCAACTGAATGCTGAACAGAAGATAGTTGTTTAAGTTTTGATATTTTTAATGCGGTCAAGTAGCTTTCTGTTGATATTTTCCAGGTGTGGAATTTTATTGAAAAATCTCACATATTGAATGGTTGAATATTTGTTTGTTTACAGAGATGATAGCCAGTTCTAAGCTCGGTAATTCGGAATTGTGTTTACATACCTGTGAGCCGGGTAGCTCAGTCGGTATAGCGACTGTCTACGGGCTGGAAGGTCCGGGATCGAATCCCGGTGGGGACGAGATCTTTCACCCGTCCAGACCGGTCCTGGGGCCCACCCAGCCTCCTGTACAGTGGGTACCGGGTCTTTCCCGGGGGTAAAGTGTGGTCGGGGCGTGCTGCTGACCACTCACCCCCTTCTAGTGCCGCGGTCTTGGAAGAGTAGAGCTATACCGCTACCCACACTCTGGGCCAAACCGCGCCTGTAACGGGATCACTTTACCTTACTTACATACCTGGAGACCGCGGTAGCACAGTGGTTAAATTGTTGTGTTACAAATCGGAAGTTCGTAGGTCCGATTCCAAATGGTGTCATTGGAATTTTTCATTGACATAATCCTTCCGATCGCACTATGGCCCTGAGGTCGACTCAGTCTCTAACAGAAATGAGTACTAGGAGTATTTCCTGGGGGTAAAAGCGGCCGGGGCTATTGTCAAGTAATCTGGAAACCTTAACTTCCTGGAACCCTCTGGGTACCTCGGGCCTCATGGGACTGATTTACGTTTTTACTTACTTACCTTATATGTCCATATATGAATACTCCATTTCCCTTGTCACTTGGGTGCTGGTTGGATTTCTAAAGCAGACGTTCGTTGTTTTACCGTTACTGTGAGTGGGTGGAAGTTGTAAGTTATTCTCGATTTAAGAAAGCAAGTGTAACGGTTACTGAGAATGGAGTAAATATATTTGAGAAATACTCGTGTTTCATGCTTCACCGACTGTGGTTCCCATATAATGCAGGTAAACGTGTGTAGTTAACAAGCAAACAGAAAGTTCAAGTTTTATTCTGCAACAGGGCATAAATTGTTTTTAGCATATGTTTCGATATGCCGCTTGTTTCAAGAAAAATGTTCACTGCCTACGTACTCCCTGGCGTATTGTATACACTTTCGCAAGACGAGCCATCTCTAAGAAAGACGGTAACGTAACGTTAGTGATTTACGTAATAGCAGGGTTTATAGTGGACCGATGTGTATTCAACTAAAATATACGTGGTTAGTTTGGGGAAAATTAAATTTATTTGAACTGAGATCGGTGTAGTTTTGAACACCAAAAAATTTGTACAAACAGATTTAGCTTCTGTCCTTGTAAACGTTCTGCACAAAATGCATACTAAATCTAATTGAGATATTATTTTCCGTCTTTTTTGTGGTCTTCTAATGTTTTTAAATTGTGTTTGTTTAATGACCCTGTCGCTAACTCATCACGTCATTCTAGGATAACGAATTCAGTATTAGAAAGGACGTGTAAAGTAGCGCCGTGGCTTTTTGAATGCAATTGTCGTGAGGTAACTGACAGGCCACGAGAAACCTCTGTCACGATAATCAGACTCCTGTTCGAGGTTCGAATCAGGTGCGTCCCGAATTCAACTCAGAAGCCATACCACCTAAACCCAATCGCTTGCTCCTATTCCTCTTACTGGAGTTCTAGCAAGAGGTCATGCAACAGGAGAAGGGGGGAATGTGATTATCTACCGCGGTGTACTAGATAAGAGTTGCTGACATTTCCTAACATTTCGATTTTGCCTTCGGGATCACCGTTTCAAATCTCAGCCAACATATCGGCTATCCTGACAGATTTTCTTGTGATTTTCCACAGTTTCTCAACGTAGTTGCAGGAATAGCACTTTCAAAGTAGGCCACGACCAATTTCTTAAAGATCCGTCCCAGTTTTTCTCCAGTCATGCAGTGTGTGTGTTCCTTCTGTAACATGACAGTGATTCCACTTGTTTCTTCATATTGTTATTTACAGAGAGATTAACTTATGAATAAAATGACTTGTAAATTAAGTTATTTGCAAGGAGTTTGAAATACAGAATGGACCCAATTAGTACAGTCTGTGGTATGTCCTCATTATTGCTACACAGACAAAGTGTCTGAAATATTAGCTGAACTCCGTGAGAATTCCTTTCGACTGACACGTGCAGTAGAGAGGAAAAAAATGTGTGACTTGCATATTGTACCATTTAATTTATTAAGCAGCTGTGACTGGCAGGAATTCAGCTATATAAATCAGGACATTCAAGGGTCTTTTTCAGAAAAATGTGATTGATTAACGACTGCTTTAAATGAGTTATTTATGTAGAGTCGGTAGGAATGACAGAACGTTATGAATGGCGAGCAATGTAGAAGTGGAATGAGGTGATTGTGACATATTTGAATATTCTGTCGCTGCACTCGCTTCGGGAAGCTGAAGAAAACTAAGAATATTTGGCAAAATAGCCGATCAGTCAAACGATATCGAAACTTTTTACCTCAGAACGGAAATATACAGAGCTTCCACAACACGAAATTATTTGGAGGTACAAATGTGCATGTAGAAATTTCGTTTGAAAAACTGCGAAAAGCGAGAATTAGCTTCGTCTTTTCTGTCTGTCTGTCTGTCTGTCTATTCGTCCGTCCGCATGGGACAAATCAGTTCCCACTGCACGGGTTTTTACGAAATTTGATATCTCAGTATTATTCCAAAATATGTACAGTAAATTTAACTTTCATTACAACCTGACAACATTGACGGACGCTGTACATGAAGGTCTACGTAAATTGTGATAATATCTCGTTGAATTCTTCTTAGAATGAAAAATGTGTCAGACAAAGTTGTAGAGAAAATTAAAACACACATTTTCTTTCAGTAATTCTTTTCCGAGAATCGTTTCTTTAATGAGATAATGTGGGGAAAAAAAATTTGTGGAGCCGGAGAGGCAGCAGATGGCAGTAGAACACGGCGCATGCGCGTTGTATGCTTGATAACTAAGGCTAGAAACACATGGTTAGAATATGTAATACTTATTGCTTTTCCACGGCAACAATGGTTACGCGAACGCGCCTCAATTATACGTATGTTGCCTGTCTTTTCTTTCATTAACTAGGTTGTGTTAAATGTAGCCTGTTTATACGTCAATCTGACGTGTCTGTGATTTGTGTTAAACTGTTATTCCGTTGTCTTTTTTGTATGCAGGTAGAGGGACGAACTTTGAATAAACTCTGTCAGCTGGCTATGAATTGGCTTAGGATCGAATCAAATGACTAATATAAAGTGACTAATTTAATGAGCTGAGCCATGGAAAGGAAGGGCAAGAAGCAGTGTTGTGGCTAATGGATTAAAATTGAATTAAATGCACATCTTATCGATTTATCGAATATCAGTACACTGTTGAATCAAACTGAAATGTTAAAACAAAGCTTTAAAGTTCTAATTTTAGTACTATATTTCCTTCACACAAGAGTCCAGTTGAAATGTAATTGCACACGGTGACGCACGGGAGGGGAAGTGAAGGGGAAACTGGAGAGTGGAGTGGGTAGCCAGTACTCTTCATACTTCCTCGGAACATAGTGTATCCAGCATTACTACCGCTGATGCGCACACCTCGACTGCCAGTAGTAGACTGAACTGACGTCACCGCCGATTTAAATGGATCGTCCTTTTCGGCGAAAGACGAAATCTGGTTTCTGCGCGCGTGCCATCACATTTCAAACGCAGTCTACACCGCCTTGACTTCTTCTGCATGAATCAGTTGTTTGTAAACATTGAAACATGAGGCTGCTTGCAGGCTGTTTCGTGGAAGCTCGGAAGTCCGAAATAATTATTTATAATAACGGATTTCTTCTTTCAGTTTTCTGAAATATATAGCTTAGGCTTTCGGTATTAGTCACACTACAGTCTTTCCGGTAGTTCTGTACGCGTTGCAGACGCCATGATCGTGACGACGCTGGGGTTGCACAGTGGCCACCTGCAGTAAAATTGTTCTTATGGTGTGGAGGAGTAGAGGGAGAACCTACAGCTTTAATTATCCTGTCTTCGCACTGGGTAGAGGTGACTGCTCATTTTCACACTCCAACCGCTTTACTACTATGAAAAGGCAAAATAAAGGAAAGTAAAACTATATTACTTGGAACTTCACATTAATAATAATAATAAAAATAGAAGACAAAACCAGTATTACCAAAATAAGATGTTTAGGACAGACTGCAAAAAATTTTATAACTGTCTCTTGCAGACATATTCCGGTGTGAAAAATGCACCAGACAAAAGGAAGCGGAGAACTTTTGGAAGGAAATATATGGGAAAGAAATTCAACATAATGGAGAGGTGCACTGGATCGAAAACCAGTACCAAAAAAATCCAAGCATGGAATGGAGCCCAGTACGTGAAAAAGGCTTTGCAGAGGCACTAAGAACAACGCCAAACTGGAAAGCCCTTGGAAGAGACCAAATAGCAAATTTTTGGCTTAAGCAACTTACAGCATCACAAAAGCATATAGCTGCATTCTTTTTAAACAAACTGATTGAAGAAGATCAAATACCGGAGTGATTAACGGCAGGAGTAACATTCCTTATTAAAAAAAAAACGCGAATACTGAAAATCCAAAGAATTACAGACCTGTGACCTGTTTGCCTGTAATATACAAACTTATGACATCTATTATAAGAAGGTGTAAGCAAAAATATATGGATGATGAAAATTTGATGCCAAAAGAGCAGAAAGGGTGCTGCAGCGGACCAAAGGATGCAAAGATCAGCTGCTAATTTCAAAAGCAGTACTACAAGAATGTAAACGCAGGAAAGAAATTTGTGTATGGCATGGACTGATTATCAGAGAGCTTTCGACAGGGTGCCACACAGTTGGATAATCAAATTCTTAGAGTTAATTGGGATCAATAATAAAGTTATATCACTCACCAAGAAGGTCATGAGCTACTGGAAAACACATATGCGTCTACACACAGAAAATAAGCTAATAGAAAGAGAAGGCATAAAAATACAATGTGAAATATTTCAAGAAGACTCACTGTCACCACTGCTATTTTGCACTTGCTTAACTGAATAGGTTGAACAACTGAACAACTGAATAGGTTGAACACAGGATACGAAGAGCACACCACAAAGACAAAAATATCACACCTACTTTACATGGATGATTTGAAGTTGATCGCTAAATCAGAGGAGGAGCTCCAAAAAGAGATGCAAACAGTTAAAAACTTCAGTGATGATAACCATATGGAATTTGGACTTGAAAAATGTGCCGAGATTGCAGTTAAAAGAGGCAAAATAGTTCACTCGCAAAATTTCGTGATCGACATTAACAGAGAAATACAAGAGCCAGAACAGGGAAGAACGTAAAAGTACCTCGGGATTGAGGAAAGTGAAGGCTTACATTAACAAACGAAAGAAAGATTGAAACAGGAATACAGCAGAAGATTAAGAATGACGGTGAAATCTGAACTGAAAGCCAGGAATAAAATTACAGCAATTGGAGCACTAGTTGTTCCAGTGTTGAGACAAAGTTTTGGTATAATTAACTGGAGTACTGAAGAAATAAAAAAGATCGACACGAAAACTAGAAATATGCAAACAATGTATAAAATGCATCACCCAAAATCTGACATAGACAGGCTATATGTAAAGAGGAAAGAAGGAGGGAGAGGACTGGTACAAATCGAAGCGGCATATAAAGCAGAAATAATTAATATTGCAGAATACCTTAACAGAAATTATAAAGAAGACTAGTTTGTAAATATTGTTAAAAGCCACGAAAGCACCCAACCAAATATCAACTCAATAATTAAAACAGCAACAAAAATTACAGAAGAATTAAGTCAATCAGATGGGAAGAGTGACGAAAAACAGGATGGAATACAACACACAAAGGCAAGATTAGGAGAGTCCCTAAAGAAAAAACGGAAAAACAAAGTAATGCATGGGCAGTACATCAGAAATATCGATAAAAAGCTTATTAGTGAAGAAGACACGTTCCTCTGGCTATCGAAGGGAGATGTAAAAACAGAAACTGAAAGTGAAATAGTGGCAGCACAAGACCAGGTGCTAAAAACAAAATATTATGCGACAAAAATATTGAACACAGAGACGGATAGCAAGTGCAGACTTTGCCAACAATTTGACGAGACAGTAGACCACATAACATCAGCATGCCCAATACTGGCAAAAGAACAGTACATAAAAAGACATGAGAGAGTGTGTGCACAACTACACTTCATCATATGCAAGGAAACAGGGGTACAATTGGGCAAAAAACACTGGTATGAACATGTACCAAAATCTTTAGAAATGGTCAAGGAGGCAAGGTAACCATATCGTGGAACCAACAAATACAAACTGACAGAAATATCCCCACTAACAAGCCAGACATTATAATCCGTGATAATGAAAAAGGAACATGTATGTTAATAGACGTTGCAATCTCAGGAGACAGAAATGTGATTAAAAAAGAAGCCGAGAAGATTCCAAAATATGAAGACCTTACAGTAGAAATACAGCGCATATGGACTGTACAATCAAAGGTGATACCAGTAATAACAGGGGCGATTGGGACTATTTCAAAGTAATTCAGAAAGTACATGAGCAGCATACCAAGAAACATGAAATTAAGGAACTCCAGAAAACAGCCATATTGGGCACTGCACACATACTTCGGAAAGTACTAATGTAAAAGTACAATAGATTCAACACTGAAACTAAGGATG
>Ga0123355_10005534_pt1 | contig 18537 bp, 17 predicted proteins | sample TergutEmb28metaG_3_FD_89872 | JGI IMG/M metagenome (GOLD analysis project Ga0123355, IMG submission 89872) | Embiratermes neotenicus P1 segment gut microbial communities from Petit-Saut dam, French Guiana - Emb289 P1 | ecosystem: Host-associated > Arthropoda: Insects > Digestive system > Gut ... | reverse complement strand
GGAGTTAATTTCTCCAGGGGGTGCAGGGAGAAACAGAGTTTTAAATAAAAGCGATTTTGCTAATTTAGAACTGCTTGTTCCAAATATAAATGAACAAAAAACCATAGGCAACTTCTTCTACAATCTAGACAACCAAATCACCACCCAAAACCAAAAAGTAGAGCAACTTAAACAACTAAAAGCGGCATATTTACAAAAAATGTTTGTTTAATCCCAAAATAAAGGAGTGAGTATAATGCAAATACTTGAGTTTGTGGATAACCTATTGGCAACATCCACACCAAAAACACCAGCGTGGAATTTGGAATGGACATTACAGGGCAAAGAGCCAAAATGGAATTACATTGATGGTTGTATGGTCAAAGCCATTATGGATTTATATGGTGCAACATATACAACAACAAAAGACGGCAAGTATTGGGACTTTGCCAAAAACTATATGGATTTTTACATTTCAGAGGATGGTGCGTTACTAGGTTATGAAGTTGAAGAATACAATTGCGACCAAATTAACATGGGTAAAATGCTATTTTCGTTATACATGGATGGCTATAATGAAAAATATGCAAATGCAATAGAATTACTGTATTCTCAATTAAAAACCCATCCACGCACAAAATCAGGTAACTTTTGGCACAAAAAAATCTATCCAAATCAAATATGGCTAGATGGTTTATATATGGTACAGCCGTTTTATATGGCGTATGAAATGCGATTTAATGGAAAGAAAAATTATCTGGATAGCTTTAATCAATTCAAAAACGTACAAGAAATTATGCGTGACCCAGAAACAGGACTATTTTACCATGGGTATGATGAATCCCGCGAAATGTTTTGGGCAAACAAAGAAACAGGATTAAGCCCAAATTTTTGGACGCGTTCTATTGGCTGGTATGCAATGGCTCTAGTTGACACTACAGAAGTTTTGGATGAACAATTATTTCATGAATATATGCTGTTACAAGGTTATCTAAAGGACTTGATGGACAGTGTATTAAAATTCCGCGACCCTCAAACAAAAATGTTTTATCAGGTAACAAACGAGTTAGAGCGCGAAGGAAATTACTTGGAAACAAGCGGAACATGCGCCATAGCATACGCACTAATGAAGGGTGCGCGGTTGGAATATTTGCCACAATATTATTATGATTATGGCAAAGAGATTTTTGATTCTGTTGTGAAACACAAATTAGTTTCTGATGGTAACGAATTTGTATTAAAAGATGTTTGTTTGGTTGCTGGTTTAGGTGGAATGCCAGGGCATGGAGATTACAAACTTCGTGATGGTACATTTGAATACTATATATCAGAACCGAGAGTAAATAATGATGCAAAAGGGCTTGCACCTTTCCTTTTTGCATATTCGGAGGTGCTAATAGATGAAAGTCGGCGTTAGAGCGCATGATTTTGGGCGACATAGTGCGGATGACTTAGCAAGAATTGTTAAAGAGGCAGGTTTTGATTGCGTGCAACTTGCTCCCACAAAAGCAATTGTAGGTGTGGACGGCTTCGATAAAATAGAGTCTTGTCTGGACGAAATTGGCACGGCATTTACAACGCACAACGTGGAAATTACAGTATTAGGTTGCTATATCGAACCATCACTTACAAACAATGAGGAACGCTTAAAAAACGTTGAGATTTTCAAAAAAAATCTTACATTTGCAAAGCAGTTGGGAGTTAAGGTTGTAGGTACAGAAACAACAAACCTAGATGTTTTCACAACCCCAAACGAACGGGAAAAAGTATACCAAATTCTTAAAGATAGCATATTGCGTATGGTCGAACATGCCGAAAAAGAGGGCGTTTATGTAGGGATTGAGCCTGTTGCAGAGCATACATTAAATACCCCTGAATTAACACATCAGTTAATTTCTGAAGTTAATTCAAAACAATTAAAAATTATTTTCGACCCTGTTAATTTAGTTTTGCCTTCTATAATTAATCGTCAAAATGAAATTTATATAGAACTGCTCAGGCTAGTTGGGCATGATATAGTTGCAATGCACATCAAAGATATAGTTGCAGAGGATAATCAAAAAGTATGGCGTAATATTGGCGAAGGTATTATAGATTATAGCAATATTTTAGAATGGATAAGAAGATTTAGGCCTGATATGCGACTTTTGCGCGAAGGTGTTGAGATGGATAGTTATAAGCAAGATTTAAAAGTTATGTCGGAGTGGACATAAATGGATAATGCAACCATCAGCATTGTTTCAGAACGTGCAGGGGTGTCTAAAACTACAATTTCCCGTTATTTAAATGGGAAATATGAGCATATGTCAGAAAAAACAAAGTTACGAATTAAAGATATCATTGAAGAGCTGGATTATCGCCCAAACATTGTTGCACGTAGTTTAAAATCTAAAAAAACGGGACTAATTGGTGTTATTGTTTCTGATATTACCAATCCTGTTACAATAAACTTAGTTAAGGGGATTATTGACCATTGTACTAAAGAAGGTTATCAAGTTCTTACAGCTAGTAGCGATGAAAAGACCACAAAAGAGAAAGAATATATCTTATCTATGGTTGATAGGCAAGTAGAGGGGCTTATTGTTAATATCGTTGACTTTAATGACTATGACTTATTAGAATCTCTTACATCCAAAGGTGTTAAAATCGTTCTTGCAGACAGAACTATTAGCGCGCCATTTTTGGATATGGTTACAACTGACAATTATACAATGACACGCAAAGCCATTAGAGCATTGTATGACAAAGGTTTTGGGATAGTTGGGTTGTTTTCGTCCGATTTGTTAAAAAGTAATGTTCGTTTAGCACGCTACAATGCTTTTTTGGAAGAATCGTTGGAATATGTGCAAAATCCCCATAATTTGGTATATCTTTTTCGCGGGGAGAAGATTGACGAATACAAATGTGCTTTGAAACAGTTTCTTGCTTTGGCAGAACAGAACAAGAAACAAAAACCTGCTATTTTCGCCTCAACTCCTATGGCTTTGCTTAACCTTTTGAGTGCGTCGCAAGAGTTAGATTTATGCGTTCCAAAGGATTTAGGCATTTGTGGGTATGATAATCTACATTGGACACAACTGGTAGGTGGTGGTATTTCTGTCATTGAACAGCCTTTTTACGATGTTGGAGTCGAAAGTGCCAAAATTTTGATTGGGAGAGTAAGGGAAGATTTTTTGGACAATAACCCAGCATATGTTGAGTTAAAATCGCGACTAATTTTTAGAAATTCTACAAATATTTAACAAAATAACAATGATTTGGTTTGGGATCAAATCCCAATAACTTAATTCAAACCCCACGGTTTTAAATTAAAAATGGAGGTAGTAAAATGTTTAGTTTAGAAAACAAAATCGCACTAGTCACAGGTGCAAGTTATGGTATTGGGCTGGCAATTGCCACAGCACTAGCAAATGCAGGTGCAAAAATTGTGTTTAATGACATCAACCAAGAACTGGTTAATAAAGGATTGGAAGCCTATAAAGAAATTGGCATCACTGCATATGGGTATGTAGGTAGTGTTACAGATGAACCAGCAGTAGTTGAAATGGTAAAGAAAATCCGTGATGAAGTGGGCATTATTGATATATTGGTCAACAATGCAGGAATAATCAAACGAGCACCTATGTTGGAAATGTCTGTAGAAGATTTTAGATTGGTTGTTGATGTAGACTTAAACGGTCCGTTTATTATGTCAAAAGCTGTAATCCCTGGAATGTTGGAAAAAGGGCATGGGAAAATTATAAATATCTGTTCTATGACAAGCGAGCTTGGGCGCGAAACTATTGCAGGTTATGCTTCTGCCAAAGGTGGCTTAAAAATGCTTACCAAAAATATTTGTGCAGAATTTGGGAATTCGAATATCCAATGTAATGGCTTAGGTCCTGGATATATCGCAACGCCTCAAACTGCCCCGCTACGTGAGAAAAATGCTGATGGTTCGCCACATCCGTTTGATAATTTTATTATTTCCAAAACTCCTGCGGCGCGTTGGGGTACTCCTGAAGATTTGCAGGGTCCTGCTGTATTCCTAGCCTCAGAGGCTTCAAACTTTGTAAATGGGCATATTTTATATGTAGATGGTGGTATGCTTGCCACAATTGGTAAAGTACCAGAATAAAAAAAGTAACTGTGACTTCATTAATAAATAAGGGGAGATTGTAAATGCAATTAGGTTTAGGGCAAGTAAAAACTCTACTATCATTAGTTAATGGTGGAGGTAACAACAACACCAATGGCGGCAGTGGGCTTGGTGCATTGGGTTCGTTGCTAGGGGGAGGCAATAATGCCGAGGGTGGTATAAAAAATGCCATGTTGAGTTCCGCAATAGGTAAAATATCACAAAAGTTTAATTCTAACCCTTCTGATGAATGCTTAAAAGAATGTACTGACGAGCTAAACGGGGTATTAAGCAAATTCTCAAATGTTTTAGGCGACGACTTTAATTTTTTGAGTAAACTACTATCATAATGCATTTGTGCAGTGGATACAAAAAAGATACTGTATCAGAATAATTTTAAAGGCACTTGCTCCTATCAAATGTGAAGGAGGCAAGTGCCTTTAATCGTTCTATTTATGCAATTTTATATTATCTGATTGGATCTGCTGCACTCAACCTTATAGAATGCAATCCAAATTCTCGTGATGGAATATGAGGACGCAAATTATAAGCGGCAACACGATTATTAACTGCTGTAAGATTAACTCTCCAACGGGTAGGAAGATAGAAAGCCTGTTCGTATACATACCATTGCCATCTGCTGTAAGCGGCACGCAGATTATCTTCATCCCAATTTTCCTCAGCAAGTAATCCTTCAAAAATAGCTTCTAATTCAGGGCTGGTATAACGAGAAGGATTCCAACGCAGATGACCCCAACGCCCAATAGGGGAAGGGTTATTAATATTAGTCCAACGAGCCATGTAAATATCAATCTCGTCATTATCAGTATCATAGTCAAGAGTATCCCACAAATAAACTTGAGCATGTGTTTGACCACGCCATAACTCTACACGCACACCAATTTCACGCCAGAAATTAATATGCAAAGGAACTATGATATCTTCCATTGGGTCAGCAGCGAAAGCCCAAATTACAGTTAAAGGACTACCATCAGGATGATTTCTGTATCCATCTGCGTCTCTGGTGGTGAAACCAGCTTCATCTAACATTTGATTAGCAAGTGCTGGATTATACATTATTGGAGGAACTGATAAATCCATCAGCCCTGTAAAGTTTGGAGTCATAATAGATGTAGCAGGAAATTGCAAACCACTAAACAATAATTCACTAAGAGAAGTATGGTCAATTGCTAGTGCCATCGCGCGACGGAGGGCAGGGTTACTCATGTTTCTGTTAGGGCTGTATACATTCACATTGTTTTCATAATCAAAATGCCCAAGTCTGAAAGAGATGTGTTGATAACCACGGTCTAAATCCCCTAAAAATTGAAAATTTGTGGGGTTAGAATAATCTTCATAGAACGCATCATTAAATCTAAGAAGTACATCATAACGCCCACTTGCCATTGCAGAACCAGCAAGTTCTGGTGCAACTCTTTCAAGAACAACTCTTTCGATGTAAGGACGACCCCATACAAAATTATCGTTTCTTACAAACATTACAGATTCCCCTGGAATAACATGTTCAACAATAAACGGACCCCATCCAATAGGATTAGTTAAAACATATGGGCTGTTTGCCATTTCTGCAACTGGGATATTCTCAAAGATATGTCTTGGCATTGGAGCAGTCCAAAATGAACCAGGGAACATCATATCAGGAGTTAAATTATCAAAATAGATTGTTAAAGTGCGATTATCATCTGATAGTACAAGACCTGAAATACTGTCTGCATAACCATTATGGTAATCCATAATACCAATTACACGAGTATCTGCACCCGAAAAGCGGATTCCCGTATAATCGGGATTTGCCAAAACATAATACGCATAAGCAAGGTCAGCCATTGTTAATGGCATACCATCATGCCAAAATACATCAACCGTTTGTGTTAGAGTAATTGAGTGATTCTCTAAGTCATGAGAGAAAGTAGCAATGCCATCTTGCCCCCATGTACCAGCCGCTGATACTGAAAGCACACCAGAGCCTAGCCCTGCAATAGCCGCAATATCAGAATCTTCTGCGGCTGTGCTAAATACAGCACCACCCAAAATACCAGGCCAAGGTGAAGCAGCAGATAAACCAATCATTAATGTAGTACCCTCTACGTGGGCGGCACCTGTATCAAAATGTGATGGAAAACGCGCTTGAGCCATTTCAATACCAGCCAAAACGCCAGAACTGCCATCATTAGCAACAGAACCGCCATCATTAACAATAGAACCACCATCATTAACAACAGAACCGCTATCATTAACAATAGAATCGCCATCATTAACAATAGAACCGCCGTCATTAACAACAGAACCACTACCACCGTCACCATTATCATTTGAGCAGGCAGTAATACCCAATGCCATAACTAAAATCACGGCAAGAAATAAAAACTTTTTCATACAAATCCTCCTTAAAAGTTTAGGAACCCTACACGCTACGTTTCTTTGCGTCAGCCGCACGATTAAGTGCCTGACCAACAAAATTTATGCATAACATCATAATAATGATGAGTAATGCCGCAGGAAGCCATAACCATTGGCGTTCTTGTAAAATAGTTGGGGTACGTGCAAAACTGATTAATCGCCCCAAACTAGGTGAACCAAAGGGCAAACCAAAACCAAGGAATGTAAGCCCTGTTTCAATACCCATGTTGCTTGCCAATTGCATAGTTACATTACTTACTATGATAGAAACCAAGTTTGGCAATACTTCCCTAAAAATAATCACAATATTAGGTGTACCCAAAGTTTTTGAGGCGGATACATAATCTAAGTGACTCTGTCGCAAAGTTACAACACGAATTAATCGCGCCGTGCTTTGCCATGAAAACAATATCATTATAAGAGTAAAAGTTATTACTGTATGTTGATGTATAGAAACAAACACAATCATCAACATAAGGAAAGGTACCATTGCGATAAAGTCCAAAATACGCATAATTGCATTGTCTACATGCCCACCATAAAACCCAGAAATAAGCCCTACAAATATCCCTATAATCGCGCCGCCAATGGTGACGGCAAAAGCTATATTAAAAGAATTTCTAGCACCCAATATAAATTGACCAAGTACATCACGCCCGCCACCATCCGTACCCATCCAAAAGTCGGCATTTGGGGGTTGGTAACGCCTACGTAAGAATTCTATGTTGACAGCGTTTAAATCATCAAGGTTAATAAATGGTGCCCATATATAAACAGTCAGCACTATTGCACAAAAAATAAATAATGCAACTAATGCAACTTTATCACTGTAAATTTCTCTCCACATCAGTTTCCAAGCACTGGTGGTATTCATCTGCTATCCCTCACTTACTCATTTATTTAATCCGAATTCTTGGGTCAACCAAACTTATTACAATGTCTGATACCGTAATAGCGACAACTGTAAGAATCGCATAAAACATAATCAAAACATTTGCTACTGGGAAATCTCTACTATTAATTGAAGTAAGGAATAACTCCCCCATGCCTGGATAACCAAAAATCCATTCAATAAAGATTGAACCAGAGAATAGCCCTGCCACAACAAAACCTATACCACTTGCTACAGGCAAACTTGCATTTCTTAGAATGTGATTTGAGTAAATTTTGTTTTCAGGTACACCTTTTGAACGTGCAGTAAGCACAAAATCAGAATTTTCATAATCTATAATTTCACTACGCAAGTAATAGATAATTCCAACGGTACTAATTAATGCTAGTGTGATTGCGGGTAAAATCAAATGATGTAACCTGCTCCAAATATAAGCAAATTGTTCTGCGAATCCACTGCCTGCGGCGGCAGCCCTACCAGCCACTTGAATATCTACACTGCCTGAAATTGGAAACCAGTCAAGCCCAAACGCAAAGATTAGCAGATTAATTAGTGATATTACTATTGTTGGCATTGACAATGCAATAAATGTATATATCATTATGATTTTATCTGGCAATTTATCATGTTTTCTACCTGCCAAAACCCCCAATGGAATAGCAATCAGATAGGTGAAAAATGTAGTAAGAAAAGAAAGACGCATAGTATTTCCTATCCTGTCACCTATAACACGTGTTACATTAATGCCTGTGTTGCTTCTTCCCAAATCACCTTCAAGTAATATGGCTCTTATCCAACGCCCATATTGCATATACCAAGGGTCGTTAAGCCCTCTCATTTCTCTCATTCTTGCTACATCAGCCGCTGACATATCAGGAGTAATATAACCACGTAATGCATCTCCAGGCATCGCTTGTGCTAAAAGGAATATAATCACACTTAATATAAATAATTGCGGTATTAAGATTAGAATTCTTCGCACTACAGTTTTCCACATATCTATTCACCGCCTAAATTATTCAAGTGTTGTTCATTTTCAACGAGATTCTGCCCCAAACTCTGCCGTTCCGCTGTTGTTGGCACTTCATTCGGAGAAACCCGACTTGCCTCATAAATTTCCGCAGACACTTTTTTGACCGCTACATGGTGAGTATCCGTAACTTTCCTTAAATCATAAACATCAACACCATTTTTGTAGTATTTGTCAACTCCAGCCTCATATTCCTTAGAAATTTCGGCACGTATTGCTGAATTCTCATTACGTTTTGTTGGGTCTACATCAGGAATAGCGGCAATCAAACGTTTTGTGTAAATATGCAAAGGATTCTCATAAATATCATGGCGCGTACCAGTTTCTACAAAGCGTGAATTATGCATAATTACTAAGTCTTCACACATATGACGCACAACACCCAAATCATGGCTCACAAATAAATATGCTAATCCTAATTCCTCTTGAATATCTTTTAAGTGATTTAATACTTGCGCCTGCACTGATAAATCCAATGCGGAGACAGGTTCATCCGCTACTATTAAACGCGGTTTTAATGCAATGGCACGTGCAATACCTATACGTTGCCTTTGCCCACCTGAAAACTCAAAAGGATATTTTACAGAATTTTCACTGTTAAGCCCAACAATTGCAAGTAACTCATCTACTCGTTTTTTTTCTTCTTCTCTGCTTAGATTTTCAAAGTTTCTCAACGGTTCTGCTATAATATCATGCACCCGTTTTCTTGGGTTTAATGACGAATATACATCTTGGAAAATCATTTGAACGCTTTTACGATATGTTGAACGATTTCTATATATAGAACGAGTGATATCCTTGCCCGCAAAAATAATTTTTCCACTAGTTATGGGTGCAAGCCCCAAAATTGCCTTACTAATGGTGCTTTTGCCACTGCCTGATTCACCAACCAAACCCAAAGTTTGCCCTTCTTTAATAGAAAAGGTGACACCATCTACAGCTTTTACATGATTAACTGTCCGCCCGAGTATTCCGCCCTTTATAGGGAAATGAACTTTAAGGTCGTGTACTTCCAATAATGCCACTTAGTTTTCCCCCTCAAAGCGAAAGATTTTATGGCAACTACATAATACATAATGGTTTTCGCCTATTTTATGATATTTAGGATCCTCTTCATGTGCTATATTTGGAATCCATGGTATACGGTCTGCAAATCTACAACCTTGACGCGGAATGTTTTGTAAAGTAGGTACCATGCCCTGTATAGTTTTTAACCGTTTGCCTTCATTGAATGCAGACGGAATGGAGTTTAATAAAGAACGCGTATATGGATGTTGCGGATTACTGAATAACTCATGTACAGTGGCAATTTCTACAATTTGACCAGCATACATAACGGCTACTTTGTCTGCTATTTCTGCAACCACACCCAAATCATGTGTTATTAAAATCAAACTACATTGGGTTTCATCTTGTAAATGTCGTAATAAATCCAATATTTGCGCTTGAATGGTGACATCCAGTGCCGTGGTGGGTTCGTCAGCAATAATTAAATCAGGCTTGCATGATAAGGCTATGGCTATCATTGCCCTTTGACGCATACCCCCTGATAATTCATGAGGAAATTGTGAATATGTCAACTGGGGGTTTACCATCCCCACGCTTGTTAGTAGTTCAATAGCTCTTTCTTTGCGTTCAGCTGCATTTAACGTTGTGTGGTAAGTAAGGCTTTCTTCAATTTGTGCGCCAATGCGGTGCAACGGATTAAGAGCAGTAAGTGGGTCTTGAAATATCATGCTAATCTCTGCGCCACGCACTTTAGCTAATTCATTTGGTGTCATTGACAAAATATCGCGCCCTTTGAAAAGCACTTCTCCTTCAAGACGCGTGTAATTCATATTGTGAAGGCGTGCCAAACTGAGCGCCATTGCAGATTTTCCACATCCAGATTCACCCACGATTGCAAAAACTTCATCTTTGGATACAGAAAAAGTAACATCATCTACTGCTGCATAATAATTACCTTCAACACGGAAGGAAGTTTTGAGATTATTTATTTGTAAAAGAACTTCAGTTTCTTGTTGTTCTTTATTTATTTGCTCATTAACTTTTTGATTGTTTTGAACCATTTAATATCAACCTTTATTATTTTTTGCGAAAAATATTTCTGAGTCGATTATTATTCATTTCCAAGGAGTCTATCACGTTATAAATTCGCTGTCAATGGGGATAATTTGGTTCAAACACTGCATAAATATTCACATAGATTGAATGCTATTTCAATTGCACAAAAAAACTCTGCTTTGTTCAAAAATTATGTGACTTATAACAAAAAGAAAAGAGCTGTTGCAAAACCGAAAAAATCGGGAGCAACAGCCCAAAAATTTGATGTGCTTGGCGAACCTTCCAATGCACCAATAGACGCAACTAACGCTAACCATCTTACCAGTGAACAACAAACCACTCGCTTAGTGAGTGGTGATCTCTGGAAAGATAAAATCTATGAGCCTTGTAAAGTAAACGATAGCAAATGGGGTGTTCCAGAACCTTTGTAAGTGAAATACAAAGGTTGAACTCCATCCAAAATACGGACGTTGGCAGAAAAATCTGTCCATACATTTGAGCTTGTTACTGGAACAGTTCCCAAAACGCCACCTTCTGGGCTAGTACGTATTTGAAATTCACCACGCCCATATGCCCTAGTACGTAGAGTAATTTTTTTCACGCCTTGCAGATTGAAATATTTATAACCAATAACAGTGCCGTCTGTTATATCTGCAATATAAGCATCCTCTTGATTCGGAATTTCTGTGGGTTCTGCATCTCGTCCATCTTGAGTAATTTTAGCTTTTTTGCCATCAGAATTAAATTCTTGAACGTCATTGTAGAGGTTACAACAAATATAGGCAGGATATGTTCCTAAACCGTGAAGAGGTTTTCCATTCATACCTTGCGAAGTAATTTCTACTTGTTTAATGCGCCCATTTGACTGAATAGTAATTGGTTCGGCACATGCTTGACGAGAGAACCAAGTGCCATTTGTCATCCTATGATAAAACACATACCATTGCTTACCAATCTGAAGAAGACTTCCATGATTATTACCAGTTGGATACGTTCTTTTATTGGCAGGTTTGTAATCAGAGATATTCAAATCACTGTTACTAACAAGCACACCACCATAAACAAAACCTTTTGTGGGGTATGAACTAATGGCATAACAAAGTTCTGTCATATGCACTGAGGAATAAATAAAATAATATTTTCTGTCAATTTTACGCATAGACGCTGCTTCAAAGAATTCGTGTCCTCTAAAGTCGGTGTCTCTACCATAAGTGAGACTTGGCACAATAATTTCTGGAGATTCTACAATCGTTACCATATCTTTGTCAAGTACCATAGCAAACGCGCCTTTTCGTGTTGAATCACCAAGAACTCCTAAGCCTGAATATAAATATACTTTGTCACCTTCAACATAAACACCAGGGTCAAATGGTGGCTCGTCGCCTTCTTTTGAACCAAGACGCGTGCCATCAAGGTAATGCACATACCCATAAAACTCATATTCTCCAGCAGGACTATCACATTTTGCTACAGACACTACTCTTGCTTTATCCAATACATAATACATGTAATATTTGCCATCTGGACCTTGAACAACGTCAGGAGCATATAAAGTCATGCTACCATCTGCATTAAGTGGATCTGTGGTTTTTTTATAAATAACTCCTTCATAACGCCATTCCGCAAGGTTGTCTACAGGAGCAGACCAGCATACATAATCATTTTGGCAATAAACAAACCCATGTGCACGGTCATGTGAACCAAACAAGTATACTCGTTCGCCAAATACACGGGGTTCACCATCAGGGACATATTCCCACGAGGGTAAGAATGGATTACAACATTGGTTGTTCAGCTTGTTCATTATTTTCCTCCTCATTATCAATAGGGCACTCCTCACACACCTTTAGCGATGTGTTCGCATGAAGCCCCGCCGTTCCGCTGGAGAAACCCCAGCGACGGTATCTATTTTTATAAATCTTTACTGCCCAACGCAATATATTCAACTAGCTTATCAATAGGAATAGTTTTTTCCTTTTCGATTTTGTTTTGCGTTTCTGGTGGGGCTGTCTCTGGGTTCATAAACTTTACAGTTATTTTTTCTGATTCTATTTCACTACTGCCAATTATTGTAGTAAACCAGCAACGGATTTTGTTGGCGTATTTCATTTGGGCTTTTACACTACGATTAAGTAAATCAGTTTCTGTTGGTATTCCCACTTTGCGTAGTTCATAAGAAAGTTCTTGGGCTTTTATAAACCCTTCTTCACCCAAATGCCCTATAAACATTATTGGGTCATACGCCATATAATCTTGAGGGGTTATGATTCCTTGCTTTTTAAGAATGTCTGTAAATCTTTCCATTCCCATACCAAAACCAACACCAGGAGTATCATTACCACCAACTTCACCAATTAACCCATCATACCGTCCGCCCCCAATAATGGTTAGCCCGTCATAGACAAATTCAAACACAGTGCGAGTATAATAGTCTAGCCCTCTAACTACCTTTGGGTCAACTGTGTATGGAATTTTAAAATGAGTTAGCAATTTTTGCAATCCCTCAAAATGTGTCATACATCCATTATCAAGAGAATCCAGAACTGATGGTGCATCCGCCAAAAGTTCTTTACATGAGGGGTTTTTACAGTCTAGGGTACGAAGTGGATTCTTTTCATAACGAGTTTTACACAATTCACATAAATTTCCCATTTTTGAGGAAAGGAACTCTTTTATGCGTGTATGATAAACTTTTCGGCAATCAGGGCAACCAATACTGTTAATATGGACTGATACATCGTTTACTCCAAGAATGGATAACAATTCCCATCCCAAAGATATGATTTCTGCCTCTGTGGCATAACTTTGAGAACCAAAGACTTCCACGCCAAATTGATAATGTTGGCGATACCGTCCCGATTGGGGGGCTTCATAACGGAAGTTAGCACCAACATACCATAACTTAGTTGGTTGAGGTTGATTAAACATTCCATGCTCTACATACGCTCGTGCCACTCCTGCCGTTAGCTCTGGGCGAAGAGTTAAACTACGCCCGCTTTTATCCTCAAATGTATACATTTCTTTTTGTACAATGTCTGTAGTGTCACCTACCCCGCGCAAAAATAACTCTGTCGATTCTATAATAGGGGTGCGAATTTCTGTATAATTATATTTTAACGTAAGCATTCTTATTATATCTTCTACGCCACGCCAAACAATCATATTTTCGCCAAAAATATCATGTGTGCCTTTTGGTGCTTGAATCATTTGGAATTTCTCCGTTCTATATAAATTTCCGCGTTCTTTACATTAAATTCACGGGTAATTTTATTGCCTTCCACAAATTTACTTACTGCCCCCGCTCCTATGCCTAAAATAGTTTGAGTTTCTGCCATCATACCCACATTGTACAAGCATTCTTTACTTGGTTTACTATACCCTATATTCTCAAATAATCCTATCATGTTTTTTTGTCGATAAAGATAATAAGGTGCATATTCGCAAGATAATTCTTTTGCAATAATATTTAGCATGGATTCTATGGTAGAAGCATTAGGAAGAGGATATTCTTGTAAGAATTCATTAAGCCTAGATGCACGTTTTATTGCTAATGTGTGTATTGTAATATTCTCTGGGGAAAGTGCAACAACATTTTCTATACTATATTTAATATTGTCAATTGTTTCACTGGGTAAACCCACGATCAAATCTACATTGATACATTTAAAACCTACATCACGCGCCATCAAAAAGGCATTAAAAAAATCACTCACGGTATGTTTCCGCCCAATAAATAACAATGTTTGATTTGATAACGTTTGAGGATTTACCGCAATACGATTCACTCCATACCGCTGTAAGAGTTTTAATTTTTCTGCTGTAATCGTGTCTGGTCGCCCTGCTTCTACTGTGTATTCTACTGGCTTGTTAAATGCCATTGCTACAGTTTCAAGCATATACTCCAGCAAATCAGGTGACAAAACTGTTGGCGTTCCCCCACCTATATAAATGGAATTTACAACGTAACCCATTTCTTGTGCGTATTTGGATTTTTCTACACATTCGTCTGCAAGTGCAAGTATATATTTTTTATGAAGAGTGCAATCCGCTGGTTTATGCTCTGTGTTAAAAGAGCAATAAATACAACGAGTTGGGCAAAATGGAATGCTTACATAAACGCCTATTTCTTTTCTATCTTCAATGGGATGCTCAACATTATGGGTAGAGTATATACGTTCTGTAACACGATTTTCCGCATATGCTACGGTCAATGCAAGTCGCGCTTTTTCTTCTTTGCAGCAAAAATGGTTTTGGAGGATTTTTATTATTTCTTCATCGCTCCAGCCTTTGTCAAACCATTCCCTTACCAGTTTGGATGGGCGAATTCCAGTAAGTGCGCCCCATGGAGTGTCTGCACCCACTGCAATTTGTAATGCATGGTACACAGTCAGCATTATTATACGGCGAAGAGTAAGATATGGGGGGGGATCTTCAATTGGCATTTTGTATGTTGCAAGAATTTTATCATCATTATATATAATAGTTTTAGAAAATCCGTCCTCTAACAGGTTTTCGATTACATAGCCTTCTTGGCAAATTTCATGCCCTTTTATAACACGTTCGTTTGGAAAGAATAATTTCGCAACTGTATATATTTCATCAAAATACTTGTGATCACATATCAATCGTATCATGCCATTTGATTTATCCATTTATCCGCCTCAACAGTTTATCTGTTAATCTATTATCTACACTATAATTGTTCCTCCACCAACAACAATATCACCGTCATAAATTACAACGGCTTGTCCAGGAGTAATTGCTCTTTGTGAGGTATCAAATTCTAACCTAATTAAATCATCATCTTCTTGCCAAAGTGTTGCAGGCTGTGCTGCAAAGCTATACCGAACCTTTGCAGTCACTCTCATTGAGTTATCTAATTTGTCAAAGGGAATCAAGTTTATATCTGTAGCTTTTACGGTTTTGCTGTATAATTCTTCATTCACTCCAACCATAACAGTATTTTCCTCAGGATTAATGGCAGTGACATAAAGGGGTTCAGGGTTTTGTAAAATCGCCCCAATCCCTTTTCTTTGCCCAACTGTATAGTGGATTATGCCCTTATGTTCGCCAAGAACACGATTATCTCTATTAATAAACTTGCCTTTTTCTATTTTTAAATTGTGTACAGAACGCTGGATAAATCCAGCATAGTCCCCGTCAGGTGCAAAACAAATATCTTGACTGTCACGTTTGTTGGCATTAACAAACTTTTGTTTCTCTGCCATTTTGCGTACTTCTTCTTTTGTAAACTCACCAAGTGGAAATAATGTATGTGATAATTGGTCTTGTGTCATAGCATAAAGAACATAAGATTGGTCTTTTGTATGGTCGTTACCCCTTTTCAAAAGAAACCGCCCACTAGAATTAGATTTTTCAATTTGTGCATAATGCCCCGTGGCGATATGGGTACATTCCAATTCTTCTGCACGAAGCAGAAATTTTTTAAATTTAACAAATCTATTACAATCAATACATGGATTTGGTGTTGTCCCTCTTATATAGGCTTTTACAAAGCGTTCCATTACTTCTTCAGAAAAAGTTGTCTTGAAGTTAAACACATAAAAAGGTATACCCAATGCATCGGCTACAGCCCGTGCATCTTCTGCATCAGAGAGAGAACAGCAAGTTTTTTCATTTTTTATAATATCTGAAGGTTGTTCATACAATTTCATCATTGCGCCAATGCATTCATGCCCAGCTTCTTTTAATAGATGTGCCACTACAGAAGAATCAACGCCCCCGCTCATTGCAATTAAAGTTTTCATTTCAACCGCCATTTCTCTATATCTGTTCCATATCCATCATACCCAAGTACTACTTCCAGTAATCAAACTCAAGTTCATAAAGTTGTACGGTATCATTTTCTTCAATCCCTAGCTCTTCCAGCCTATCAATTATGCCACGTTCACGCAAAAATCGTTGAAAAAATGCGAAGCCTTTCTCATCTGCCATGTTTGTGTAACCTAACATACGCTCTATACCTGGTCCCTCAACACGGAAATAGTTATCACGAATTTTTTCAATTGTAATAGATTCTTCTTTTCGTTCAGGTTCAAAATAGGTGTCATAATCAGGTTCATAGTCTTTTACTTCTGGCGTGGTTGCCAACACTTCGGATATTCCGCGTATAAGTTCATTTAAGCCCTGTGAAGTTGCCGCCGAAATTTTATAAACGCGCCAATTCTTTTGTAGTGCGAATTCTTCTAGTTCTTGCATTTGCTCTTCATCACACGGCAAATCAGTTTTGTTTGCTACTATAATTTGTGGGCGGTCTAATAGTGCTGGGTTGTATGTTACTAGTTCTTTATTGATTTTTTCCACTGCTTCTGTAGGCGAAAGCCCATCACCTTCAAGACGAGCTGCATCCACCACATGCACCAACACCCGCGTGCGTTCGATATGGCGTAAAAAATCAAAACCTAATCCCACCCCTTGACTTGCACCTTCTATTAAACCAGGGATATCTGCCAAAACAAAGTCTTTGCCAAAATCAGAACGAACCACCCCCAAGTTAGGGCTTAGTGTGGTGAATTGATAATTTGCAATTTTGGGGTTTGCCCTTGTAACACGAGATAACAAAGTTGATTTTCCTGCATTGGGAAATCCAATTATACCCACATCTGCAATGAGTTTTAACTCCAATGTAACTTGATATGAACGCCCTCGTTTACCATCTTCCGAAAATTTTGGAGCTTGTCGTGCAGGAGTTGCAAAGTGTTGGTTGCCACGCCCACCGCGTCCTCCTTTAGCAAGGACACGCTTTTCGCCTATGGTATTCATGTCTGCCATTACCATACCCATGGGTTTATTATTTTCTTCTTCCCAACCATAACGGATTAACGTACCAACGGGGACTTTTAAAATTAAATCCTTGCCATTCCTGCCCGCACATTTACTACCTTTGCCATTTTCCCCAGCCTCGGCGTGAAAAGTTTTTTTGTAACGGAAATCCACTAAGGTATTAACACCTGTGTCCGCCACAAATACTATATCTCCACCACGCCCGCCATCGCCACCATCGGGACCGCCATTGGGTACATATTTCTCACGGCGAAAGCTAATACAACCATGCCCACCATGCCCAGATTCTATAGTTATTTTTACATTATCTACAAACATAAAAAAAGCTCCTTCCAGCTAACCAAGCTGAATTATAGCAGAAGGGCTTTTTTTATACAACCTAGATCAAGGTTACAATAACAGGGCATATCCAATTTTTGATTAATTTAAAAAGAATGGGTAATAATCACTTGTGTAGTAATTTTTTATTTTGACAGAACACTGGAAAAAAACTATTTTAATTCTCTTGAAAATAATTTATAATTCTTTGCATACTAGCTCATTGCATTAGGAAAATTTAACAGCGTGCGACTAGAAAGGATGATTTATACCATGAATATCTACGGATATTGCAGGGTTTCAAGCACAGATCAAAACGAAGACAGGCAGGTTGATGCAATGGAAGAATTGAAGATACAAAGGTCAAAGATTTTTGTGGACAAGGTATCAGGGAAAGACTTCAACCGCCCTATGTACAAAAAAATGGTTAGTAAACTGCAGAATGGTGACTTACTTTACATCAAAAGCATAGACCGCCTTGGGCGCAACTATGACAGTATTCAAGAAGAATGGAGGATACTGTCCAAAGACATTGGAGTGGACATTGTTGTGATTGATTTTCCAATGCTGGATACTCGTATTGGAAAAGACTTAATGGGTACTTTCATTGCAGATATTGTACTGCAAATATTATCATTTGTAGCCCAGCATGAAAGGGAAACCATAAGGCAACGTCAAAAAGAGGGTATTGCCACAGCAAAGGCAAAAGGAATTAGATTTGGTCGTCCGACACAAAAAATTCCTGACAATTTTCAGGAAGCAACAGGGCTTTGGGAACTGGGAAAAATTAGCTTTGATGAAGCATTGCAAATGACAGGTTTAAAAGAGTCAACCTTCTATAATAAACTGCGTATATTCCGAAAAAACCCCTGAATCTAGCCGAAAACTGCAACTACAAAAAGGTGTACTTTT
>Ga0123355_10005533_pt1 | contig 18540 bp, 21 predicted proteins | sample TergutEmb28metaG_3_FD_89872 | JGI IMG/M metagenome (GOLD analysis project Ga0123355, IMG submission 89872) | Embiratermes neotenicus P1 segment gut microbial communities from Petit-Saut dam, French Guiana - Emb289 P1 | ecosystem: Host-associated > Arthropoda: Insects > Digestive system > Gut ... | reverse complement strand
TCCTAAGGAGCCAGATTTTTTTATCTTCCATGCGCATTAGTATGTCCCACCCTTTTCCATTGACCTATGTAGCTATATTTATTGCTAACAAAGCGTATCAAATTGCGTCTGGAAAGTCAAGGGGTATTTTACATTAATCTACAATAAACTCTAAGACACTCTTTCCCCGGGTCAAGCCCGGGATTATGTTTTATCACAAGTCAAAATGGCGTAATCATTGGGCTCGAACGCCTTTACCATTAGGGCCAAAACCGGGAAGCCTTCGTCATTAGGGCCAAAACCGGACATGGCGCAATCAGTTTTCATCCTGAAAGTCGGAATCTGAAATTTTCGCCATCTTAGTAGGTGCGCTAACACCCAAGAGGTATAAAGAGTTTTGTATAGTCTGCCTGGTTGCTTGAACCAATAATAAACGAGCCAAACGCACATCATCGTCGGCGCGGTTAACAGGGCAAACAGTGTAAAAACTATGAAAATCACTGGCTAAGTTTCGCACGTAAGTTGTTAGGCTCGAAGGTTCAAGCAGCTGCGCAATTGACTCGATTTCGCGCGGGAACAAAGCAATCCTTTTTATCAAGGCGCGTTCTGCCGGTGTGTTGTAATTGTAATTTATAGGCTTTGGCTCTAACGGCTTTCCCCCGTCATATGGTATTCCGGCCTGTTCCAAAATGCTGCATATCCTTGCGTGGGCATATTGTACATAGAACACAGGATTATCACTTGATTGTTTAACTGCCAAATCTAAGTCAAAATCAAAAGCACTGCTTGCATTTCTCATATTAAAAAAGAAGCGCGCGCTGTCTACGCCAATTTCTTCAATTAAATCTCCAAGAGATACAGTATCGCCTTTTCGTTTGCTCATCCTTGCTACTTTTCCTTCACGCATTAGGCGGACGAGCTGGATTGTGATAATTTGGAGACGGCTTGAGTCAACCCCTATGCTTTCCATTGCAGATTTCATGCGGGAGATATGGCCGCCATGGTCTGCGCCCCAGATGTTTATGGCCTGTGTAAACCCACGCTCCACAAACTTATTGTAGTGATACGCGATATCAGCCGCAAAATAGGTAGGGAATGAGTTTGCGCGAACCAGAACTTCGTCTTTTACATCCTCATTGGTTTTTAGCCATATTGCGCCGTCTTGCTCATAAGTCCTATTGTTTTCGGTAAGCTGTGATATGGTTTTTTCTATGGAATCGCTGTTATACAAAGTGCTTTCGCGAAACCAAACATCGTATTCTATATTATAACTCTCCAGGATGCGCTTCATATCAGTTGTGTTTTTATCAAGGGCATATTCAAGCAAGCCTTCTGGATCATCATGTCCGCTGTCAAGCCAGTATTGCGCGTGATTAATAATATCTTCGCCTTGATACCATTCATCTTTAAACTCGATGTCTATGCCTTTTAGTTGCTTAAAGCGCGCCTCCAAGGATTGCCTGAGTTTATCTATTTGGCTGCCGGCATCGTTAAGATAAAACTCCTTTACGACTTCTGCGCCGCAAAAGGAAAGAATACGTGCCAAGCTATCTCCTAGTGCGCCCCCACGGGCGTTACCCATATGCATCGGTCCTGTAGGGTTTGCGGAGACATATTCCAGGCATATTTTTTGGTGTTGCAAGGTTTTGTTGCATCCCCAGTTTTCTCCGGCCTTTACCGCTTCAAGAGGGATAGACTTATACCATTCATCGGTAGCGAAAAAATTAATAAACCCACTCCCTGCTACCTCCGCCCGCGCTATATAAGTCCCGGTAAAATCCATGGCATTTACCATTTCTTTCGCCAGCTCTACAGGGTTGCGCTTTAATTGTTTTGCGTTTTTCATGGCGATGTTGGATGAATATTCACCATGTTCGGAAGATTTAGGTATTTCGATTGTGGCTTCGTGGGATCCCAGGATGTCTTTTATTTGATGTTCGATTTTCATTGACCTTCCCCTTTGTACGCTAGGAATATTTCCTTTTTTAATCTTTAATCGGTTCTTCTGCTGTTAGCCCCAGGGCTTGCGCCATCAAATTTACCGGTAAATTTCTGATAATAAAACGGTTATACTCGTCTATGACCTGGTTTAAACCAGCGATTGTTTCCTGTATCTTCTGGTTAGCTTCGTAGTCATTTGTTTGCAAATCATCAGCCACTATGTCTATGTCCGGCAGTGCTTTTAGCATGCTGTTTAAATCCAGATCCACACATTGGCCGCAAAGAACCCGAAGTTCTGAGTCTGCATGGCTTGTGTTGTACAGATTCTCGATTTTTTCCCGCAATAAATCTTCCAACGCAGCCAAATGCTCGTCTACAGGGGTGCGCTTGTTCATCACCCGATTATGCAGCACAATTATGGCCACACAAATTAGGGCAACTGCTACAGACACTATGCCAAATATTGATATCATAATCTAGTACTACGCAAAGCGGCGATATGCGCCGGGCTTGTCCCGCAGCAGCCGCCTAAAATAGGCGCGTCTATTGCTGCCATTGATGCCGCAAAATCTTCGGCTGTAAGGCTGTAGCGGGCAGGCAAAAACTCACCGGGGTGTGCGGGGTCAGGCTCTGCGGGAAGCGGCATCCCGGCGTTGGGTTGTATAATTATTGGCAGCTTAGTAATCCCGGCCAGCTTTGCCGCAAGGTCTACATATATATCCGGGCCAAAGCCGCAGTTCATGCCAATAGCGTCTACCTTAAGCCCTTCAAGCGAAGACGCCATGTCACTTAAAGATGTACCCATCATAGTCCTGCCGTTTTTGTCGAAAGACATCGTGGCAAATACGGCCAAGTCTGTTTTTTTAGCGGCAGTTACGGCAAGCTCTAGCTCGGCCAAATCCATCATTGTTTCTATTAAAATTAAATCCACACCGCAGGCTACGCCGGTTTGTATGGCTTCTTCAAAAATCTTGTAGCATTCTTCTGGTGTTGTATCGCCGTATGGTTCCAGCATTAGGCCGGTTGGACCTAGGTCAAGGGCCAGCCATTTGCCTATGTGACCCTCTAAGGCGGCGCGCCCGTGAGATACCGCGGCCTTTATCATGTCGGCGGCATTATCATATTTGTGAGTGTATGCGCCAAAGGTGTTGGCAGTAAGAATGTCTGTCCCTGCCTCTAAATATTCGCGATGGATATCTATAATCGCTTCCGCTTCGGATAAGTTAAGTATTGCCGGGTCTTGATTAAGCCCGCGCTTTTGCAGTTCGGAACCCATACCCCCGTCAAAATAAAAGCGGCGGGTTGTCAGATTATTTAGATAACTGGCCATTTGATCCTCCTATATTCGTATATTGCGCATAGTATACTCCAAAGCAGCTAATACTACAAAAATCGAATGTGACATAAAAATATAGCAATTTGATTTTGCGTAGCAAGTATGTGATAGGGGGGCAGCGCCCCATTAAAAAGGAGGCAGTTATGAAGCATAAAAAAGGGAACCCAATCCCTACAAATAAAGGTTTGCAACAATATTCGACCGGCATAAACCAGAAATACGACGCACCATTATTTGAGACTCTAGCCATATCAGACGACTCCGGCGGCCGTGACCCGGCGTCAAAAGCGGCAATCGCATCAGACCAAGCTGTTCGCGACGCAAAAAAATGGGTGGACGAGAATAGGCTATAGCAATTGCAGTATAGGGCATTAATTCAAACAAATCATTGGCAAACAAAAAACCTGCAAATCCGTTAACAAATACGGTTTGCAGGTTTTTGTTTGTCAAGATTTATCTAATGCTAGGAGTGGACGGAGCGCGTTGTTAAAGGGAGCGTTTGCTAAGCACCCGTAGCGCATTGGCGCGAAGCGCCACCAGCGGAGGAAAGTGCGTGCATAGCGAGTCTTAACAACGTGCTCCGTCCACTCCCCTAATGCTTATGCTCATCTTCTTTAGGAGCTTCCAGCCCTGGGATAGTTATATTATTTTTGCAAGCATAATCCCAAAGTGCAGACCGAAGCGCTTCTTCGGCAAGCACCGAGCAATGGGTCTTAACTGCAGGCAATCCATCCAGCGCTTCTAGTACGGCTTTATTGGTTACGGTCATAGCCTCCTGGACGGTCATACCCTTTACCATTTCCGTTGCCATGCTGGAAGTTGCCACAGCAGCGCCACAGCCAAAAGTCTTAAAGCTCGCGTCTATAATCACGTTATTTTCGATTTTAAGGAACACACGCATGATATCACCGCAGCTAGCGTTGCCAACGGTGCCAACTCCGCTGGCGTCTTCCATTTCGCCTACATTTCGCGGGTTCATAAAATGCTCCATAACCTTTTCGCTATACTCCATTACCTGTCACCTTCCGTTCAAAAAATCATCAAAAAGCGGGGAAAGTTCCCGCAGCCGGGCTACAGATTTTTCCAGTATGATCATTAAACCATCAACATCTTCTTCGGTGTTTTCGCGCCCCAAAGAAAAGCGGATTGCACCGTTGGCCATCTCGTGGCTAAGCCCCATAGCTACAAGCACATGCGAAGGCTCCAACGCCCCAGAAGAACATGCCGACCCAGTAGAAGCCTGACAGCCCAGCATATCCAAATGCAAAAGAAGCGACTCCCCTTCGATAAACGAGAAAGAGATGTTAACATTGCCGGGCAGCCGGTTATCCCGCGGCCCGTTAAGCCGTGTATGGGGTATGCGAGTCAAGATTTCGGTTATCAACCTATCGCGCAAAGCGCTAACTCGCAGCTGCTCCTGAGACATCTCTTCTAGTGAGACAGAAAGCGCCGTGGCAAGGCCTACAATACCGGCAACATTTTCGGTGCCGGCACGGCGGCCACGTTCTTGGGCGCCACCGTTTAACAGCGGTGCTATGCCTGTACCCTTTTTGATATACTGCGCCCCGACGCCCTTTGGCCCAGAAAATTTATGAGCGCTGATAGATAAAATATCAACTTGCAAAGCATTTACATCTATGGGTATATGCCCTGCGGCTTGCACGGCGTCTGTATGCAGGATAACTCCCGCGCTCCGGGTAATCTCCCCAATAGCCGCAATGGGCTGGATTGTCCCAACTTCATTGTTGGCCATGATCACAGAAACAAGCACCGTATCCGGGCGGATAGCGGTTTTTACGGCTTCAGGGGAGACAAAGCCTTCTGCATCCACGGGCAGATAAGTTATCTCATAGCCTTGCTTCTCCAGGTGCTTGCATGTATACAGCCCGGCATGATGCTCGACTTTAGTGGTTACAATATGACGGCCCTTTTGCCGCCGCGCTTCCAAAACACCCTTGATTGCCCAGTTAACCGCTTCCGTACCGCCTCCTGTAAAAAAAATTTCTTCAGGCTTTGCGCCTATTGCGTTGGCTACGTTAAATCTAGCCTCATCTATGGCTTTGCGGGCCGCGCGGGCTGGGGTATATACACTTGATGGGTTGGCGTAATTATCGCTTAAATAAGGCAATAGTGCAGCCAATGCCTTGGGATGCAATGGCGTAGTAGCCGCATTATCAAAGTACAGCGGCATTATACGCCCCCCTGTACCTTAAAAAATGAGAAACCGTTAATAGTGATATCGTTATCCGGCCTGTCGTTTGCGCCTGTGCTGGTATTAGCTATGGAGTCTACAACTTCCATACCCCATACTACATGACCGAAGACAGTGTGGCCATTTTCGTTAAAATGCCAGTCAAGATGAGGCGTGCCACCGTTATCCATGAAGTAATTCAAAGCATCTTCCGTGAGCATGGCCCCATACGTAATACTGCTGCCATCCGGGAATGTATGAAAAGCCTCATCCAGCTGCCCAAGCATACTTGTATAATTTGAGCGAGTATTTGCGTCAATAGAGTTGTTTTGCACTACATAGAATTGACTGCCGATAGAGCTTGGCATTGCCGATTGCGCCATTGCTAGCGCACCCCTAAAATGCCGGAGCTCTGTACTAAACTCTTGCCCAAAATGGCCGCCCCAAATACTATGGCCGCCTGTGCCTACACCTTGCGGGCAGCCGGTTTGCACCATAAAATTGGGTATAACCCTATGAAATATTATCCCGTCATAGAAGCCATCCCAGGCATGAGTAAGGAAGTTTTCCACTGCCATAGGCGCCTCTGTCGGGAAGAATCTCATAGCTATATCGCCCTCACTGGTGTGCATTATGGCCAACAGCTCACCAATATATAAAGGAGTCAGTTGAAGCAAAGTTGTAGTTGTAAGTCTTTCCGCTTCGGTAGCTGCCTCCGGGCGGGGTGGGATATCCCAAACAGGCGGTAACTCAGTTATGCGTTGTAAAGTAACGCCTTCGATTACTACGCTGTCCGCATCTGGGTCTGCCATTAAAATGGTTGCGACTTCGCCTTCCGAGCAGCCAGCTAGTGATAGTACTCCTACTAATAATGAAAACAACAGTACTGTTAAAAGAAATTTCTTTTGCATAATATACACCTTTCCTTATTTTATTTTGCTTTATACTTTGATTATACCCTAATGTGTAAAATTTGTAATCCTTTGCGAATAAACAATTATGTTACTTTATCGCTTTTTACCAAAAGGCCAAAACCTTTAGAAGCTGTATTCAACTTCGGCAATGACGCATTTGCACGGCGATTGCTCGCAGATTGAGGAGGTGTTTTCGCCGCTTGCCAATAAGGCAAGCAAGAAAACGCCGACAAAAAGCTGCGGGAAATCGACTGCAAATGCGGCGTTGGCGGAGTTGAATACAGCTTCTTAGTTACAGGTTAAGCGACCGCTTAAAGAAAGTCGCAAACCCATTAGAGATGCCGAAGTATTTCTGTTTATAATTGAGATGGTTATCATCATCAAGATAGTACATCCCACTTGTTATATGCACAGATAAACTATCTATAGGGAAGCCCTCGCTGCGCTTGGGGTGGGGTTTATCCACTATCATAAACCGCTCGCTTGCTATATCGTCGCCTGCGTATTCATGGATTAAGCCTTCACTCAATACAAGGCAAATGGCGTTTTGGTACCTAGCCGTAAGGCTTCCGCCAAATTCCTGCGCTAGAGCAGAGTAGTGCAAAATCATTTCTTCGTCGTTTAAGCGGCGGCCATTTATCCTGCGTACATGCACGCCAGGCTGCCGTGAATCTTCAAGGCCGTCTATATACAACCCGCTATCACAGGAAAATAAGGGTATTTTTAGCGCGTTGTAATAAGCAATAGCTTTGATTCTCGCGTTTTCAAGGGGGCTTGTACCGCTTTCATCTATGTCAATTTCCGGGGTCATAACATCATCCAGAGATAGTATTTCTATGCCAAGAGGTGTGACGGACTCCTTCATTGTTTGGATCTTTGATTTGTTGCTTGTGCCATATAGTAGTTTCATGTTGGTATCACCTCTGCTGAGCTTATAACTTTCTTCAAGAAAATTCTTTTGTTAAATGCACCGTTTTTGCTATTCTTCGAATCTCTTATTCGAGCCAACTCTTCGTGGGTATAGCCTTTTGCTGCTATTATGGCATATGTCACTTCAAGTATATCGCATAATTCCTCAATGCTATTATCTTCTAGATACTCCGCAACCTCTTCTTTCAGTTTTTGGTTAAGCGCGTCTAAGTACTCGTCATTGTTGAGTACTTTATATATCGGCACCTCTCCCGTTGCCTCGATTATCTCTGGGATTTTGTCGCGCACGAGTTTGTTGTGCGGCATCATTTCGCGTTAATCCTTTTGCCAGCCCTTGTAAACAATGTCTCTATAAAATCATCCCGCACAAACTCCCCAGCCTGTACCATCTGGCGCACCTCATCCATAGTCGCAACTTGCGCATCCACGGTTTCGCCGGGCTGCAGCACCACATTTTCTATGTCAAAGTCTTGCATAAACAACCAAACATCGAAAAAAGCACGCTCGTATTTAAGCTCAAGAACACATTCGCCGTTTTCTGGGTTAAGGCTAAGTCCGGTTTCCTCTTTTGCTTCCCTTATGGCTGCAGAAAGGCTATCATCGCCGGCGGTAGCACACCCACCCTGAAACTCCCACATGCCGGGCCAACTCTTGCCCGGTGCTCGCTTTGTCAGTAAAAACTCGCCTTTGCTGTTCATAAGGCAAATTAGCACAACCAGATGATAATCACCTGGCAGCATCGGATCCATACGGCGATGGGTACGGCCAGTTAAACGGCGGTCGGTATCATATACATCCCACATCTCGTTATTAACGGCCTGGGTATGCAACCACATCTGCAAGCGCTCAAACAGCACAGGAGTAATCTGTGGGAAGCGCAAGTTATCCGGAAGCGCGTCAAAAAGCCCGACCTCTGCCATTTCGAAGTCGGGCATTTCGTCTAGCTCATATACATCCGCGAAAAAAACCTGGCCAGTTGACGAGAAGTGATAGTCAAAAGCCGGGATTATGTCAAACTTGACCGCGCCGGTCTCCTCAAACAGTTCCCGTCTTGCGGCTTCTATTGGTAACTCGCCAGGCTCGATGCGTCCGCCTGCCGTTTCGAAAACATCGCGTTCTTTCGCACGGCAGTACAGCCATTTGTTATTGTATCTAGCAAAAACAACCGTATAGACATAGCCTTGAAGTTCTCCAAGGTTGGCAGTAGATACCTGCATTGCCCCCAGCTCCTTTAAGCGTGTTACGTAAAATTCACTATATTATATCACGCTTTGAGATTTATAGGGGTTTACAAGCTTTTTATCCGCCAGATAACTCTAAATCGCGGATACCTTTTACCATCTGGATTATATATTCCAGTTGCTTTTCCGATAACCCGGTAAGCATGTTAGTTAAGCTCTTCCGCCTGCGGCCGGCAGCATCCTCGTTGGTTTGCATGCCATAAAAAAAGGCATCGATAGGCACTTCAAAAATATCAGCAAGTTTGTACAGTGTTAAAAACGTAGCACCGCGTTCTCCTCGCTCCATAAGGCCTACTGTGCCCTCAACGATATTCAAATGTTTGCCAAGCTCTGCCCGGGACATCCTGCGGGCCTTCCGCTCTCTTTGGATGTTTGCTCCTAACCTGATACGCAGTTCTTCCTTTGTCATAATGCCACTCCTCCTAGTTATCCCCATTGACAGCTCTAATGGATATGTTGCTTAACTCCTTACTTCATCCTTCATTATGTATCACCCGCGAAGTAATCCAGCACACTTAACATTCACAAAATGATGCTCAGGAAAAGTACAATTAAGCACAGGTGCCTTATTATACTTCCATCAAAATTAGTTGTCTAGCTCCTGATAAGAGAAAATATTGATATTATTATAATAAAAAAGGCGAAAGTAAAATTTAACTTTCGCCTTTCTTATGTCTTTGATATGAAAACAATATAAACAGATTTACCTAATATTAGCCATCAAAAAGGTATAAAGATCCGTATTTAAATCTATAACTTTGCTAACCGGCATGCCGCCCCCGTGCCCTGCCGACATCTCTACACGTATACAAATCGGGTTTTCTCCTGCATCTGCTGCTAGTAGATTCGCGGCAAACTTACGGGCTTGGCCAGGGACTACCCTGTCGTCTGTATCGGCAGTCATAATCAAAGTGGGTGGGTACACGGTGTTCATTTTAACATTGTGCAGCGGTGAATATTTATACAAAAATTCAAACTCTTCGGCATTATCTGCGCAGCCATACTCACCTGTCCAATAGCGCCCTGCAGTAAACAAGTGATACCTAAGCATATCCAAAACAGGCACTTGTACAATAACCGCGCCATAAAGATCCGGCCGTTGGGTGAGGCATGCACCTGTGAGCAGCCCACCGTTGGAGCCACCACGGATACTTAGCTTGCCACGAGTGGTGTAGTTTTCGCTAATCAGGAATTCGCCTGCGGCTATAAAATCATCAAAAACATTTTGCTTGCTTTCCAACATCCCTGCGCGGTGCCAAGTCTCGCCATATTCTGACCCGCCGCGTAGGCTGGCTTGTACAAATATGCCTCCATTTTCCAGCCAAACCAAAGTCGGTATCGAAAAGCCCGGAAGAACGCTAATATTAAACCCTCCATAGGCGTTCAAATGTGCCGGGTGAGAGCCATCTTTGACTAAGCCCTTTTTTTGTGTAATAAAAAGGGGTATTTTCGTACCGTCTTTGGATGTGCAAAACTCTTGGATTGTCTCATATTCATCCAGTGGGAAGTCAATGTCGGGTGCAAACCAGACATCACTTTTGCCTGTGTTGAAATCGTATCGCAGTATCGTATCGGGGTACAAGAAACTGGAAAATTGGATAAAGCACTCGGCCCGCTTATTGCTGGCTGCAAAGCCACGGACAGCCCCCAATGATGGCAACTCTATATCTTTAACAAAGCTGCCCGAAAGGTTATAAATCTTAATCCTATTGGTAGCGTGGTGCAAGTAATCACAAATTATCAGGTTATTTGTAAGGCTAGGGTTTTCCAACATTTCTGTCCCGTTTGGTATAACGGTTTTGAGATCACTAGCCCCGTCTTTGGTAAGCTTTATGCTAAGTATCTTGCCAAAAGGCGCTTCGTTTTGAGTGTAGATGTAAGCAGTATCGTTTACAACGCCTATGACATAATATCCGCCTTCTACAAATTCCGGCGCGATCGCCAACCATGGCGAATCCAAGTCAGACATTGGCTTATAAAAAAGCTTGTTGCGGCTAAGTGTTGTGCCCGCGCCAACGCCAAGGAAGAGCCAATTCTTGTCTTCGTCGGTATATACATGGAAATCCCAATCAGGGTTAGCCGGGTCTTGATGGATGAGTATGTCCGTGCTTTGATCCTGCCCTAATTTATGAAGGCAAACCATAGAATTGCGTGCCTGTGCAGCCAAAACCGTAGACGTTTTAGGATCCGGGTAGCGTGTATAAAAGAAGCCGCTTTCATCCGGCAGCCATGTGATGCTGGTAAATTTAGCATGTTTTAGAAAGTCAGGGCAGTCTTCCTTTGTGTTTAAGTTAAGGACTTTAATATCTTGCCAGTCTGAGCCGCTTTTTGAGAGGCTGTACGCAAAATAATTCCCATCCGGGCTTACCGCACGGGCGATAACCGCGACTGTCCCGTCTTCGCTTAGAGTATTGGGGTCTAATACGATTTCACCCACTTCTTCCAAATTGGGCGAGCGATACAAAACAGGCTGGTTTTGAAGGCCGTTATTGCGCCAAGTGTAATAGTAACCCGCTCTGTACTGTGGTGGGCTTGCTTTTGCGTAATGCCATAAATCCGTAAGGCGTGATTTTATAGAATTTCGCATTTCGCAGCCACTAATATAGGCTTCAAAGTCGCTGTTTTGATCACGCACCCATTGTTGAACCTCGGGGGCGGTGTCATCTTCAAGCCAGCGATATGGGTCAGCTACTGGTGTGCCGTGGTAATTGTCTACAACTAATTCACGGCGGCTCTGTCGGCGGTTGGGTAAGCTTTTCATTTGTCTCGCTCCTCTTATAAGAAATTGGGATAGATATGTTGCGACTATTATATCACTAGATTGCCAGGCTGGCCCGTGGCTAATCGTTTAATCGCTTTTCTAAGCCAGCCTTGTACATAAGTATTGCATCGATGTTTAGCGCAAAATCATAATCACTGAAGTTAAAATGGACAATATACTTGCCGTCTCTTTCCCGGATCATAATCGAAGGACGGATACTGTCACCAATGGCGTCTTTTGTTACTGTGCTTGCATAAAAATACCAATTTGTCTCGGTAGGGCCAGCTTTAAAGCTGCCTTTGGTCGTTTTGCATAGCTCATCCATAAACTCGTCTGAGAGCATAATTAACTTACTGTGTTCGCCGTCAACAGTAATATCGGCATACCCAAACCAGATGTTCCTGCTTGTTTGACTTCCGTCACTTGATGCATAGGTTTCATCATAAAGGATTTCCATTGTGCCCTCCCCATGTTTTTTTGGATTATAGTCATTTAACCTTAAAAATAAAAAGCCTCGATTTATCGTCAAGGCCTTATACATATTTCGCTTAGTTTATCTATGACCACATATCAACAGCGTCCATTTTGTTGCGATGCATTTTAGAAAAATCAACTCTTGTGAATGTAAGGGTTGATAAAAATAAGAAAACCACTCCAAATATCATAAGAATCAGAACAGACACAGTAGGGGTTATATTTAAGCCCCAAAACTGAAATACAAGCTCTTGCTCCATAGCTAAAATCATTTCCATTTGGATATCACTTGAGTCAATTGCGATTTCTCTAAAAAAATGCACGGCATAAGACATTGGGTTAAAGCGGCCAACCCACTGAAGAGGCACTGGCAGCGACGAAAGTGGGATATAAGCCCCGGATATAAAAGTCATTGGCATGGTTATTGCCATAGACACCGCCTGGAAAGTCTGCATATTTTTTGATTTGGTGGCAATTAGTAGGCCAAACCCCGCAAAAATAAGCCCGACAAACGCCATAGATGCAATAACAAGTAAGACTGTAAGAGGAGAATCAGGCCTGATATCAGGAAAAATGACTAGACCTATGATATAAATAAGCAAGCCTTGTACAGAGCCGATAGTGGCCGAGGAAACAAACTGCCCCACAGCTATTGTAAAGCGCGGTACAGGTGATACAAGCACTTCTTTCATGAAACCACCTGTTATATCGTCGATAGTGTTAGACGATACCCTAAGGCCGGAGTCAAAAGCCGTGGCAATTATTATACCGGCAAGCATCATAGCGATTGCGCCCTGAAAGATGCTGCTAAAAACAAAAACAAAGAAAAAAGGAAGAACCAAGTTAAACAAAAGCGCCGGCTTGTTGCGCCAAAATGCCTTTAAATTGCGTATCCACAACGCTTTTACAACACGCATTACGCACCCCCTCCTTCTCTTATTTCACGGCCAGTTATATCTAAGAAAACATCGTTTAGGGTGCCTTTGCGTAGCTCTATATCGGTAATGTCTTCTCTGCACTCCGCAAGTACGTATAGGAACTTGGCGTTATCTTCTACATCTACGCGGTGGAATTTTTCCCGAGTCACAAAATTTATATCTTGTCGCGTTAGCAACTCCTCAAATTTGGGAGCATTGTTTGTGGTGATATAGGCTCTGTCTTTTGTATATTGTTTTTTTAGTCCAAAGGGCGAGTCATGGGCGATAATTTGGCCGTGATCCATAATTGCTACATCGTCGGCGTGTTCGGCTTCGTCCATGTAGTGTGTGGTTAGGAAAATAGTTATATTCTTCTCTTTTTGCAGCCGAAGTACGTATTCCCATACATGGGCTCGTGTTTGTGGGTCAAGCCCTGTTGTAGGTTCGTCCAAAAACAATACTTTCGGATAGTGCATCAAGCCCCGTGCAATTTCTACACGGCGCATCATGCCGCCGGAAAGGGCAGCCACAGGCTTTTCCCGCCACTCCAGAAGGTCGACTAAAGACAGCACAAAGCTTATCCTTTCGTTAACCTCTGACTTAGGTACTTTGTAAAACACACAATGCATAATAAGATTTTCTTCAATTGTCATCTTCTTGTCCAAGGTGCTGTCTTGAAAAACTACGCCGATAGTTTGTCGTACGGCGTTTTTTTCGCGGCTTACGTCCTTGCCGTCGATAAAGAGCTCTCCGCTAGTCTTTTCAAATATGGTACATAAGGTGTTTATAGTTGTGCTTTTGCCTGCCCCGTTTGGCCCTAAAAAGGCAAAGATGCTGCCTTCTTCAACATCGAAGCTGATGTTTTTAACCGCTGCAAAATCGCCATATTTTTTTGTGAAGTTCTTGACTTGTATTATTGGTCGTGACATGAATACCTCCTCGTTCATATATGGAAATTGAAGGGTGATTATGTCATATTGCAGGTAAACATTCAAGGTATGATGCAATAAAAAGGGAGATGGACAGCAACTGAATTTAGCTGTCACGCCCGAGGAGTTGTTACGGCAAGCATCTTAATCGCTCAAGCTCTGCCACAATGGCTTGCAAAACCGTATGAGGTGCAATTAGTATAAGGCGATATAGGCCCTGCTCACTCCCTGTCATAGTAAAATCGTATTGTGCATCTTGCCCCAGCCGGTTTAACTCTGCCATCCATTCCGAAGTTTTGGCCAGTACCCATGGTTCCTTTAATGGGTTAAAAACTAATACATACATCGAAACAAGACTGCTTTGTTGTAACCTGTGCTTTCCTTTCAAGTATAGTTCCAGCATATCTTCGGAGCGCTCGGTTACGTGCTTTGAAATTGCTTCTTTTAACTCTGGTGCGTCAAATATCTCCTGCAACGCCTCATTAGATATGCGCCAGCTGCCGCCAATCCTCTCTGCGCGAAGCTGGCCTTTTTCGATATATCTGCGGATTGTTCGTGAGTGCATATTTAGCATCTTGGCTACTTCTTCTACAGTGTAAAGCATAAAACCTCCTGCTTATCAAAGGCAACTTATAGTGCTACTTATGACAATCATGTTACTTTTCTGGTGTTACCGATATCATCAAAACTGGCATTCAATTCATCTGCCAATGCTTGCCGTCTTGGGTATGAAAATCCGCTTTATATCCAGAATTGTATCGCCGTATTCTGCCAAGAAAGGCATTGTTAGTACCTGCTCGCGATCATTGATTTTCACTCTTCCGTGCAAATGCAAGCAATTGCCACTGGCGCATACCAGATTCATTGGGTCAAAACTGATTAGTTGAATATTGCCCTTGATTATATCCAAGGGTTGGGCCATGAACTTGTTTATCTTTTCTTCTTTTATCTGTTGATGTGTTGTTAGTAAATCGCTAGCTTCGATTAAATCCGCGGTGTTTATAGCCACGTGTGATTTCTTAGGATTCAGCCTATTCGTCATCCAATCAAATATTGTTTTGCCTGACTTTGCCCATTCAGCTTGCCATCCTGGCCACATAATATCAGATGCCAGGCACAGGAGCAGCCCCGTCGCATATAAGCGATGACGATAATTGTTTAACAAATTATCATTTATTGTTAGATAGGGAAGATATGAAATAGCGGTCTCAAGTGGTGAAACTCTATCAATTGCAGCTTTCATACATATTTCTACATAAGCAGCGGAACCTTCTACACTTTCGCAGTGTTTATCATACTCGATGAAGTCCGGATCAATTTCACTTTCGCGTCGGTTACGTAGACTTGCCATATAGTTCAAAATATTGCCGGTTGATATTGCATCTGGGTTCGTAAGAATTTTGGCAAGCCATCTATTTTCTTCAATCACTAAAGCTACAGAGCGCTCGTTGTGAGGATATTGGGGCAGCAATAATTCGTTAGCCCACATGAGTGACATGCTTGAATGCTGAAAAGCATGAAACATTTCATGGGCAACATAGCTTGTTGCCTGGGCAGTATCAATGTCACTAGGCCATGTGCGTGTATCCCAAATCGCGACTCTCCTACCATGGTACATTATTGACGTATTGCCCATTAACAGTAAGTCAGGCCCTTCGGCTGTCCATATACCCTCTTCAACTTCCGCGTAGCGCGAGGGCCACAGTTTCCCCACAGCGATTTGGCTCTTGTCATCATAAAGTATGAATGGAAGTGGGTTAAAATCCGGCCATACATTTGACGCGTGGGTTGAAATGTGATTGTTTATATCCTTAGCAAGTGTGACTTTATTTTCCACTGTATTGCCTCCTTTGTTTACTGTCCTTATTGTCAAATTTATTCTCATATGTCCCTATTGTCAAGTATTGTGCAGGATGAAAGTCTTCGTTTAAGATCACGTTGCCTGTCTCATTAGGGTTCGCGAGAGGATAAATGAAAAAAAATATCGAAAACCAGTCACATAGCCCTTGACTTACAAATTCACCTGTGTTTTAATAGCTCGCGTTGACGAAATTTTGCGCTCCAGTGTAGTATTGCGCGCAAAGCAATGACACACCCGGTTGCGTATAACACTCAAGCCATCCACTTAAAATGGTCGCACAAAAGCACTAAACAATCATTTTAAAAGCATATTCACTGCTAAGCAGTTGGAAATGTCATAGACATTTTTTCAGCATTATGGAGGGACTCAATGCAAAACCAAATTATCCGCATCAATGTAAAAGGTTACGATCACAAATTGGTAGACCAATCTGTAACCCAAATAATAGAAACCGCAAAGCGCACAGGCGCCCGGGTATCTGGCCCTATCCCTCTGCCCACCAAAAAAGAGGTAGTAACAATTCTAAGGGCCGTCCACAAATATAAGGACTCAAGAGAACAATTTGAGATGCGTACTCACAAGCGTTTGATCGACATTCACGCGTCCACCCCCAAAACCGCAGACGCCCTTGGCCGTCTGGATTTGCCCGAAGGTGTTGACATTAAAGTAGAAGTAAAATAGTAGAAGTAAAATAAATGTACTAGATTGCCAAAAGGAAGTGACTATAAATGAAGAAAGCAATTTTAGCTAAGAAACTTGGCATGACTCAAGTATTTGCTGCGGATGGAACTTTGATTCCTGTCACAGTGCTAGAAGCAGGCCCTTGTCTGGTGGTTCAAAAGAAGTCGACGGAGAAAGATGGCTACGCTGCATTGCAAGTAGGTTTTGATAGTATCAAGGCTAAGCATGTAAATAAGCCGGATAAAGGGCACTACGACGCTAACGTAAGCGGCCAATCCCCTCGCCGTTATTTGAAAGAGTTTAGGCTGGAAGATTGCGATCAATTTGAAGTAGGCACAGAAATTAAAGCAGATGTATTCGCCCCAGGGGATTTAGTAGACGTAAGCGGCACTTCAAAAGGTAAAGGATTCCAAGGTGCTATCAAAAGGCATGGCCAGCATCGTGGGCCAATGACCCATGGTTCTAAGTATCATCGTGGGCTGGGTTCTTTGGGCCCAGGCACAACCCCTGGTCGTGTACGCAAAGGCAAAAAGATGCCGGGCCACATGGGTGCAGTAAAAGTATCTATACAAAACCTAGAGGTTGTTAGCGCGGACCCCGAAAAGAACTTGCTTCTTATAAAAGGCGCGGTTCCCGGTATAAAGGGTGCGTTGGTGATGGTCAAAGATACTGTCAAACAGTAAGATTTTGCCGCACAAGCAGCGCGGGTTTCATATAAGCACATTTGTGTATCAAATGTGTGAGATGAGGACAGCGTCCTCATTTAAAAGGAGTGAGCTAATATGGCAACAGTAGCTATTAAAAATCTAAAGGGCGAAACAGTCGGCAGTATGGATCTTAGTGATGCCCTATTCGGTATAGAAGTTAACGAACACGCAGTGCATATGGCAGTTGTTCAATACTTGGCCAACCAGCGTCAAGGCACAAAATCAGCTAAGACTCGTGCCGAAGTGCGAGGCGGTGGTCGTAAGCCTTGGCGCCAAAAAGGGACAGGCCGTGCCCGTCACGGAACAATCCGTTCCCCATTATGGGTAGGCGGCGGTGTAGTATTCGCTCCTAAGCCCAGGGATTTCTCTGTAAGGCTTAACAAGAAGCAAAAAAGACTGGCACTTAAATCCGTGCTTTCTGATAAAGTCAATCAAGGTAAGTTGGTAGTCCTAGAAAATTTGGATCTGCCGGAAATCAAGACCAAATCTATGGTAGATGTATGCAACAAGCTCGAACTAGGCGGCGCACTGTTCGTAATGGAAGGCAGCAACAAGAATGCCATCTTGTCTGCCCGCAATATTCCTAGCGTTAAAACAGCCGCGGTTAATACCATCAATGTCTACGATATTCTTAAGCACGATACCTTTGTTGTCACCAAAGAAGCTGTAGAAAAAATGCAGGAGGTGTACGCATAATGGCTGACCTGAAATATTACGACATTATCCTCAAGCCCCTAATGACAGAAAAAAGCATGGAACTCTTGGAGAATCAGTGCTATTCCTTCTATGTACACCCAAAGGCAACCAAGACCCAAATCAAGGAAGCCGTAGAAAAATTATTCGCTGGCACCAAGGTTTCGAGGGTAAACACGCTAACAACTCACCCTAAAAAGAGACATCGCCGTTCGCAACAGCAAGGCTTTAGGCCGGGCCGTACAATAAAGCGCAAGAAAGCGCTTGTAACATTAGCCCCGGGCAGCAGTGCCATCGAGTTATTCGAAGGCCTATAGGGCCAAAAAGTACCGTAAAAAGGAGCAATCATAATGGGCATTAAGCGTTATAGACCCTTAACCCCCTCTCAAAGGCAAATGACAGTCTCCGATTTTGCCGAAATTACAAAGTCAACGCCGGAAAAGAGCCTTACAGTTCACCTGAAGAAGTATTCGGGAAGAAATGGGCAAGGCAAAATAACTGTCCGGCATAGGGGTGGCGGGGCCAAGAAAAAATATCGTATCATTGATTTTAAGCGTCTTAAGGACGGTGTACCCGCCCGTGTAGCCGCAATAGAATATGACCCCAACCGTACCGCTAACATCGCTCTGCTTTTTTATGCCGATGGTGAAAAGAGTTATATTTTGGCACCCAATGGTCTAAAAGTAGGCGACACTCTTATGAGTGGCGAAGAAGCGGAAGTAAGGGTGGGTAATGCTCTTCCTATGAAGTCTATCCCGGTTGGTACAGAAATCCACAATATCGAAATGAAACCTGGCCGCGGAGGTCAATTAGTCCGTTCTGCAGGCAATGTCGCGCAGCTTATGGCAAAGGAAGATAAGTTTGCAACAATTCGCCTTCCGTCTGGTGAGATGCGTATGGTACCGGTAATTTGCCGTGCAACCATCGGGCAAATAGGTAATGTTGACAACGAGCTTATCAATATTGGTAAGGCTGGCAAAAAGCG